>Garnier_p1__coassemble_1260_pt1 | contig 15284 bp, 10 predicted proteins | sample Garnier_p1__metabat2_high_PE_021 | metagenome-assembled genome bin Garnier_p1 | reverse complement strand
GACTCGATCATCTCCCGCAGATACGCAGGAACAGTCTGATAAAGAGGCACCACGATCGAAAAGCACACCTCTTTTGAAAACCTCTGTTCCCGTTGCGCCGCAAGCTCCTCCGGTGTGACCGCATACTTCTTCCGCCAGTTCTCGTAGGTATTTGCGTCTTTCTTCAAAAGCTTGCTCTGCACCTTATAAACCGTTGCGGACAACCCGTTGCGCCGGAAATAGCGTGCGGCATCCCCCGCCTTTTCAAGCAGATATTGACCGCGTGTTCCATTCTTCCACTTATACAGCCTTGTCCTAGACATACGGCTTGCATTGCGCATCTCAAGAAAAAACGGTCCTGCTTCCCGCTCTCCCACCTTTGCCGAAATCGAAAACCCTGGCTTCCCCTCTCCGTCGTACTCCGGAAATACGGAAAGCAGGTCTCTCCGGCAATAATGCTCCACCTTCTCGGAAATCGGCTGCCTCGCCGCGTTTAAAAGATCAAGCTTTACCTCTCCGTCCGCCATGCACCAGCCGGATACCGTCACACGCCCTGCGCTGCGTCTGCAGCTCTCAACATAATAGCTGATCTCCTGCTCCAGACGCAAAAGCCCGGCACGCCGGATACGGTATGCTTTCGTCTCCTGCTCCCGGTAAAAGGCGCGCAGACGAAAAACTCCGCGCTCCCGCCAGTCGGGAGGAAGCGTGACGATCCCGACCACTTCCTCGTCGATCTGATTGATGCTGCGGATATACTTCTGGCGCACCTGCGCTCCCCGATTGATCTGCAGCTCCATCGGAAGCTTCTCGCCGTCCATATACGCCTCGAGAGAATGATCCTTTGTACTTCCGTCAAAAAACCATCCGACAAACACAAGCGTATCCTTCTCTTTTAAGTGAAACCGAAGCTTCTCCACAAAGAATTTATGTTTATCCATTCTCTCATCCTTTCCCGACGGCGACAGGCGTCAATCCCTAAAATAAATATCCCGCGTATAGACCTTTTCTTTTACCGCCTTTAACTGTTCATCCATCCGATTTGCAACGATCACATCGCTTCTCTTACAGAACTCATCAAATGCGCGTACCACTGTCATACCGTCAAATGTATCTTCCTTCAGGCTCGGATCAAAAATAATAATCTCTGCACCCTTCGCCCGAATGCGCTCCATCACGCCAAGTATCGAGCTTTGCCTGTAATTGTCAGAATTTGTTTTCATTGCGAGCCGATAGACGCCGACCGTTCCGTTCGTCCGCTCCAAGATCTGCTCCGCAACAAAATCCTTTCTCGTCGCGTTCGCTTCCACGATCGCTCCCATAATATTATTTGGAATATCGTTATAATTAGCCAGAAGCTGCTTCGTATCCTTCGGCAGACAATAACCGCCGTAGCCGAAGGAGGGATTATTGTAATGCATCCCAATCCGCGGATCAAGCCCGATTCCCTCAATAATCTGCTTTGCATCAAGCCCCTTCATCTCTGCAAACGTATCCAGCTCGTTGAAAAACGAAACACGAAGCGCCAGATAGGTATTCGCAAACAGCTTGACCGCCTCCGCTTCCGTCAGATTCGTAAACAGAACAGGCACATCCTTTTTGATCGCACCTTCCTTTAAAAGTCCGGCAAAGGTCTCCGCCGCCTTTCGCATCCTTTCATTTCCTGCCATCGAGCCTACAATGATGCGGGAAGGATAAAGATTGTCCTTTAATGCCTGTCCCTCGCGCAGAAACTCCGGCGAAAAAAGGATCTGTTCCGTCTGATATTTTCGACAGACCGTCTCTGTGTAGCCGACCGGAATCGTGGACTTGATGACCATGACCGCATCCGGGTTGATCTTCTGCACCAGCTCGATGACCGTTTCCACTGAGGACGTATCAAAATAATTCTGTTTCGGATCATAATTGGTCGGCGTAGAAATGATCACATAATCCGCATCGCGATATGCAAGCTGTGCGTCTGTCGTCGCCGTCAGCCGCAGCGGTACCCGCGCCAGATATTCCTCGATCTCCTTATCCACAAGGGGCGACTTTCCCTGATTGATCAGCGCAACCTTCTCCTCGATCAGATCCACCGCATACACATCATGATGCTGTGCCAGCAAAATCGCATTTGACAATCCTACATATCCCGTACCTGCTATTGCAATCTTCATCCGCTACCTCCGCTCTACTGCGACTGATTTTAACGTTTCCAAAAACCTCCATGTTTTTCTATAGTACCATTTTCTAATATTTGTTGCAAGTCTTGTGTTTCTCCGTTTACATTTTTTCTCTTTTTTGATAAAGTATAAGATACTATAATATAGAAGAAACGGAGTTTATACTATGAAACATCATCGCAAAAAACTGCTGCTCTGCGCTCTTGCCATCCTCCTGATCTGCTTTGGGGGCGCAGCTTTTCTCTTTTTTAGCAAACCGAAGAAAGATTCTACCGGATATACCCCCGACCTCACCACGGAATATATCGTCACCCAATACCCCGATGCCACCGGAGTACAGGCGACCTGCTATACGATCAGCAATGAGGACTCACTCATCATTATTGACGGAGGCTGGGCAGAAAATGCAGACGCCCTGCGCCGCATTATCGCAGAGCACGGCAATACCGTGGACGCATGGATCATCTCCCACCCGCATAGGGATCATGCGGGCGCGTTTAATGAGATCATGGCAGATCCGGGCGATATTGTCGTCAAGCAGATCTATGACAACGGCTTTGACTATGACTTTATCATGGCTGCCGGAGAGCCCTATGATGATATTACCGTGCTTGAAAATTATCATGCGCTCACAAAGGACGCGCCAAATGTCACGCACCTAAAGCGCGGCGATGTACTTGACATCTGCGGTCTTACCTTCTCGGTCTATAATGCCTATGACGATGCCGCAATCGCCCATGTCGGGGAGGAGAAGGACTATCAGAACAATGCCTCCCTGCTACTTAAGGTCAGCAGCGCCAACAGCAGTATCCTCTTTTGCTCGGACATCAAGTATGATATGGACCAATTTCTTCTCACAGAGTACGGCGATGCCATTTCCTGCGACTATGTACAGGTCGGTCATCACGGAAACTGGTCCTTTTCGGAGGCGTTTTATGAAAAAACAGGCGCCTCGGTCTTTCTTTTTGACGCGCCGGAGGAAATTACCGAAAATCCCGATTTTCCGGCAAGCAGCCTCAAAGACGCGCTGGAGGCAAAAAAGAAGACGGTGCTTGATTTTCGCACCGCCCCTAATACTGTTACCTTGAAATGATCCGGGAGCCTGACGGGATTATTTCGTAAAATAAACGGTCATGCTGCTCTCTCTTTTGTATGCTTTTGCTCCTGCGGACGTTTGATCCGTCTTACGGGGTATAAATAAAATAGCTTCCTGACGCCGTCAACTCAGATGTTCCGATGTTCTCCACAAAGACGCGGTAGAAACCGGACTGATCTATTGCAAAAGAATGCGAAATATTAGTTGTTCCTTTCACATAGCGCACAGAATTCTGCGGGTCCATAATGCCAATCCAGTAGGTTGTATTTGCCGGAACTGCCGAAGCTGACAGATTAATATTCTGCCCTTTCTTTACATAAAAGGTCGTGGATGCTGTGCGCGTGCCTGGGGCAACTGTCCACTTAAAAGAAACAAGCTCGTTTTCACTCATCCGATCCTCTACCATTTCTTGCACGGTATCCTGATATTCGATCCTCTCATAGGAATGATCCTCTGCCGCCGGGATGACAAACTCCTTTAGGTCGATTTCCTTATTCCCCTCCTCGACCTTTGGCTCCATGCTGCGGTACAACACATCGTGAACCTTTGCCACCTGGCTGCCGGCGGCGTAAACGGTCGTTACATTTGTCAGTACAAAGACTGCTGCAAGAGCGATTGCCGCTCCGTTTAGCTTTTGCTTTACGTTTCCATATCGTTTCATATAATCGATTCTCCTCTCCAAACGCAACCGCTTTTCACTCAATCCCGAAAAATGAATTTCCTCCTCCCCTACCTGTGTCTCATCTGACATAATACTTAAAACCATCTCAAAGTACCGCATTGCACCGATTTCATCACGCATCGCTTCCATGGCTCTTAAATCGCAATTATACTCGCTCCACTCATTGAGCTCCGCTTGTATCAGGCGCCTGATCGCACCAATATGACCAACCATCCCAACACCCTCCATACACAGCTTATAAAATACGTCAAAGCTTTTACAGTGCATCAGCTCATGGTGAAAAATAGCGATCAACTGCTCTTTGCTATAGGTACGCTCGGGAAGAACGATCACACAACGAAATACGCCGTAGGTTCTTGGAGAAAAGACACTGCTGCTGCGGTATACATCAACCGTTCTGCGCAGCCCAAGCTTCTTTTTGATACGGGCAAGCTCTGTAAGTACCCGTTCATCCTCCTCTGGAATCAGAATATGCTTCCGCTTTCTCCTCTTATGGTAAGAAAAAAGGCAGACATAGATTTGTCTGCCTGTCAGCAAAAACCACCCAGCTACCACGACAACAGCAAGCCCGCGCATTGCGCCTGTCAAAGCAAACTTCATCTGCCACACTCCCGCAATTCGCACATATCCGCCACGCAGCCCAATCTGCATACAAATATATGCAATCGGGAGCAGATACAGCAAACAAACAATGCAAAGCAGCAGATATGGCAGCCTCGGATGACTTCTTATGGAAAAACAGCAGCTACGCTGCCATACAGCAAATGCAAGACTCCCCGCTACCACCATTGCAAGGATGGCATAGGCAACCTGACTAACTAAGTTCATCAAGCCTCATCTTCAGCTTTGTGATGTCCTCCTTTGAGAGCATCTCATCGCAGAGGCAGCATACAAAATCCTCCGCGTCTCCGTTGCTGAACATACGCACATCCTCGTTGACAGTTGCCTTCCAAAACTCTCTCTTGCTGACAAGCGGCTTATAGTAGCAATATCTGCCCTTACGGTACATACTTAAAAAGCCTTTTTTCACCAATCGGGAAAGAAACGTAGAAACAGTCTGAGGCTTCCATGATTTCTCATTCTCCTCATTGACCTTTCCCATAATATCCTGTAACGCTAAATCCTCCGTAGAATCCCAGATGACTTTCATGACAAATTTCTCGCATGTAGAAATATCATTGATATCCATAAATCATTCTCCTTCCTACGCACGCAGTGCAACTACGTCCGTATTAGTATATCACTTCTTATTTGTTTTGGCAACAAAAAATCACGAACCATTATAACCTATTTTTTTTCAGAAAGCTATCTTTTCTGTGATTTTTCTTTTCTCTTTTGTATTTCTTCTGCGATTTTCTGTCCGTAGGTGATTGTTTCACTCTACAGTTCTTTCCTCAACCACAATTTCATCATTGATCGTATCTCCAAGACTGACCTCGATACATTTTAGATCACAGCCGACTGCGCAGATGCTGTGCTCCTTTCCCGCCGCAATGCTGACGGTCACACCTGCCATCAGGTCAATCTTAGCATTTTCAAGCAGCAGCTTTCCCATACCGGAAAGTACGGTGAGCGTCTCCGTATGCCTACAATGCTTGTGTCTTGGCATCGTCTTTCCGGCAAGCACCTTGATGCGCTTAGTCACGCTCCTGCTGCCGTCATCCTCCTCACGGTCGATCGTTTTTACCGTACCCCAGCGGCGCTCCTCATATTTCGAAGTATCCTCAATCTGTGTCAGACAATCCTTAATATAGGAGCTCTGATGCTTATCCGCCACAAGGATTCCGTCATGCGACGCTGCAATGACCATGTTCTTTGCTCCCATCACGACAAGCGGAATGCCAAGCACATTGATCGCGTGGCTGTTTTCACAGGTATCATCCCATGTCACATCCCCGATACTGTTTTCCTTCATCTCCTCCGTGAGCGTGTTCCATGTTCCAAGGTCCTTCCACATGTCGCTGTATTTCATCGCCCCGATACGCTCCCAATGTTCTAACACCTCATAGTCAAAGCTTTTCTTCGGAAGCTTCTCGTAATCTGCCGCCAGACTGTCATAATCCATGCAGACGCCGTATTTCTCCACCCACTGCTGTGCCATCGAGAGTGTAAAGCAAAACACGCCGCAGTTCCAGAGCGCGCCGCTCTTTACAAGCTCCGCTGCCGTCTCCTCATCCGGTTTCTCACGGAATCCTTCTACCTCTAAAAATGTTCCCTCGCCCTTCTTTGGCACGATATAGCCGTATTTCGTGGACGGATAGGTCGGCACGCCGCCGAGCAGCCCGATCGTCTGCTCTGTCTTTGCGATCTGCTCTCCCAGTTGCTTGATACAGGAGAAAAACGTTCCCGTCGTGTACGGGTCTACCGGAAGAAATGCTACCACATCGTCCGGTTTTGCACCTTTTTTAGACAGCAGGTAAGCACAGGAAAGCATGACCGCCGGAAACGTATCGCGTCGCATCGGCTCTACGGCGACCTCCACAGCGCTCTCAAGCTGGCTCTCAATGATCTCGACCTGCGCATCGCTGGCACAGACGATCGTATTTTCCGCAAGCCCGGCATTTTTTAGCTGCCCGAACACCCTTTGCAGCATAGAGCACTTTGCATTCCCCTCCTGCGCCGTCTCCTGTGAGGTATCGTGATTCATCAATTTGATATACTGCTTGGAACAAAGGTCGTTGGAAAGCGGCCACAGGCGTTTTCCAGAACCTCCCGACAGTAACACAATATACATCGCTCTCCTCCTTATCTTTAGCGCTCCGCACGCATCGGGTTATTTAAAAAGTCCTCATAGGCAAGTCGGATTCCCTCCTCCAGCTCTGTCGTATATCTCCAGCCGAGTCTCTCAAGCTTGCTCACATCCAAAAGCTTTCTTGGCGTGCCGTCCGGCTTGCTTGGATCCCAGTGAATCTCGCCCTCATAGCCGATCACCCTTGCCACGATCTGAGTCAGCTCTTTGATCGTTAATTCCTTGCCTGTACCGAGGTTGACCGTCTCGTCTCCGCTGTAATGATCCATCAGATACACACAGGCGTCCGCAAGGTCGTCCACATACAAAAATTCCCGCAGCGGCGTACCCGTTCCCCAGCAGGTCACTTCCTTAAGTCCCGCCTCCTTCGCCTCATGAAAACGGCGGATAAGCGCGGGAAGCACATGGCTGTGTTCCGGGTGATAATTGTCGTTTGGTCCATAAAGATTTGTCGGCATCACGGAAATGTAATCTGTTCCGTACTGCTTGTTTAAGTACTCACAGTATTTTAAGCCGCTGATCTTTGCCAGTGCATATGCCTCGTTTGTCTTTTCCAGCTCACTCGTCAAAAGACAGCTCTCCGGCATCGGCTGCGGCGCCATGCGCGGGTAGATGCAGGATGATCCGAGAAACAGCAGCTTCTTACAGCCATTCTTCCATGCCTCATGAATGACGTTCATCTCCAGCATCATATTTTCATACATAAAATCTGCCAAAGCTTCGCTGTTTGCCATGATCCCGCCGACCTTCGCCGCCGCCAGAAATACATACTCCGGCTTTTCCTTTGCAAAAAATTCCTCGACCTCACTCTGGCGGCAGAGGTTTAACTCCTTATGCGTTCTTGTGAGAATATTGCTGCAGCCCTCTTTTTCCAACCGGCGGATGATCGCGGAACCGACCATGCCCCGATGTCCCGCCACATAAATCTTTGCGTCCTTTTCCATGTTATCGCTCCTTCTGTCTTGTCTGCTCTTTACCCTTCCTTTGCAACGAGTTCCATATCATGTCTTACCATGATTTTTACTAATTCCTCAAATGTTGTCTTTGTCGGATTCCAGCCAAGCTCTGTTTTTGCCTTCGTCGGGTCTCCCCAGAGATTCACCACGTCGGTCGGACGATAAAACTCCTCCGCCACTCGGATCACAACCTTGCCTGTTGCCTTGTCGATGCCGACCTCATCCATGCCTTCCCCCTGAAATTCCAGCTCAATGCCTGCCTCACGGAAGGCATATTCGCAGAACTCACGCACCGAATGCTGCTCTCCGGTCGCGATCACAAAGTCCTCCGGCTTATCGTTCTGTAAGATCAGCCACATACACTCGACATAATCCTTCGCATAGCCCCAGTCACGCAGGGACGATAAGTTTCCAAGATACAGCGTGTCCTGCTTGCCCTGTGCAATCCTCGCAGCCGCAAGGGAAATCTTGCGCGTCACAAACGTCTCTCCGCGGCGCTCGGACTCATGGTTAAATAAGATACCGGAGCAGCAGAACATGTTGTAAGCCTCGCGGTACTCCTTCACGATCCAAAAACCGTACTGCTTTGCCACTGCGTACGGACTGTACGGATGAAACGGGGTTGTCTCACGCTGCGGAACTTCTTCTACCTTGCCGTATAACTCGGAGGTAGACGCCTGATAGATGCGGCAGGTCGCCTCCAAGCCGCATACACGCACTGCCTCAAGCACGCGGAGCACACCGGTCGCCACCACGTCTGCCGTATACTCCGGCACATCAAAGCTTACGCCTACATGGGACTGCGCCGCAAGATTGTAAATCTCATCCGGTTTTACGGAGCCGATGATCTTTACAAGACTTAAGGAATCTGCCAGATCTCCGTAATGAATATGAAAATGCGGATTATCATTCAAGTGATCAATACGCTTTCTTTTCTCGGTCGAGGAACGGCGTACCATTCCATGTACCTCATATCCTTTCTCCAACAATAACTCTGCCAGATAGCTTCCATCCTGTCCGGTTACGCCTGTAATCAATGCTGCTTTACTCATCTTGATTCTCCTTTTATTTCTATAATTATTTTGCCAATCTCTTTTTCTCAAGCCGCTGTCTAGTATAGTCTAAATTTTGTGATTTGGTAATTGATTATATTGCCCAAAAATAGTATTATATTGCTATTATGATTATAACAACTTCCGGCACATCAAGCCGGTTTTTCATTTTCTTTTTGCAAAGGAGTGCCCGCTATGCGTGATTCGTTTTTTGAGAAATATAAGACCTCAGAAGTTACCAACACCCGCCGCGTTATCAATACGCCCGCCCCTTTTACAAGAACCAACTTCTTCTATATTCAGGAGGCAGGATACCTCAAAAGCTTAAAGCCCCATTTAAGCCGCAGAAGCGGCTTAAAATCCTATCTGTTCCTGATCGTCCTGTCGGGAAGTGGTAAGGTTTCCTACCGTGACAAAGCAGAAACGCTGTTGACTGTGCCCGCGTATCCGGGGGACTGCTTTTTCCTCGACTGCAAGGAGGAATACACGCATATCAGCAGTGAAAACGATCCGTGGGAGCTGATGTGGCTTCATTTCTACGGTCCGCAGGCAGACGCCTACTATACCTGCTTTCGGGAGCAGAAGACATGGCATTTTCACACGGGACATTTTGCGGAGCTGACTGCCGCTATCCAGTCAATTATCCGTTTTCATGAAACGCCTGCGGACGATACCGACCTGCGGACCGCGCAGCAGATCGTCAATATCCTGACGATCATCTGTACCGAGGCGGACGAGAACGGTGCGGCGGACTCTGCGCTAAGCGGCAAGCTTGAAAATATTCTGCACTATCTGGATGAGCATTATACGGAAAGCATCTCGCTCGACCTGCTTGCAGAGCAGTTTTTCATCAGTAAATATTATCTTTCCCGCGAATTTAAAAGGGAATACGGCACAACGATCATACAGTATCTTCTGACAAAAAAAATCACCAACGCCAAAGAGCTTTTACGCTACAGTAATTCCTCCATTGAGGAAATCGCAAGACTCTGCGGCATTGATGACGCCAGCTATTTTAATAAGATTTTCAAAAAAATGGAGGGCTGCACCGCTTCCGAATACCGGAAGCGGTGGTAAGCCGCTCACTCTCTCATGAAATGCTTTTCATAATATTTGGACGATTTCAACAGCTCAGCATCCAAATAATCTTTTCCGTATTTCTCATATAACGTTTCTTTCTCGGAAAACAAATTTACCCCAAGTCCTAATTGGTCTCCTTCTATTTCCGCACCAAGCGCCGCCAGCGTCGTCGGATAAAGATCAAAGGTAGAATAGTCTCTTTCCCGCTCCTTTTCTTTACACCCATCTGCCGGGTGGATAATTGTAACATAAACTCTCCTGTCAAAATTTTGTGCATTGCGGCGTTCTATATACCCAGAATCCATCGTCGGATGGTCTCCGGCTATTATAATCGTCGTGTTCTCATAAAAATCCTGTTCCAAAATCCACGAAACAAACTCTGCGATCATCCTGCTCGAACAAGCAATGACATTGCTGTACTGCTCCTCATAGCGCTGCTCACATCTCGGACACAAATAGCCGTCTGTAAAATGTGTGTCTGCTGTCAGCATTGTAAAATTAAACGGCTCGTTTCCCTCTGCAAGCATTTGCAATTCTTCTTTCGCATAGGCGATCAATTTTTCATCCTCATAGCCCCACCATACATAATAGCCTTCGGGAATTCTTCCCTCTGCAAGAGCGGAATTATAATCCTTGACCTGATAGCCTCCATGCGCCTTCATATAAGAGCCCCTCCCGCCGAATGCTCCGTTGGAGCCGATCAAAAACATTTGGCGGTAGCCTTCTTCCTGCAAAACATCTCCCAACGTCCACACGCCCGGCAAAATACTTTTTTCTCCGTAGTTCCAGGCATTCACGGCTTCATTCGACATTAAGGAGGTATTGATCGGCGTTCCTGATGTATCTGCCACGATCGCCGCCGTTGTAAAAGTCGTTCCGCTTAAGGAATATGCTCCGTTTAAACAGCCCTCTGCGGAAAAATCAATATTCTCCATTGCCAGATCGGTCAGCTCCGGTATGTAATTCTCATCCATCGCTCCGCCGACGTCTGCGGACGCATAAGTCATTTCCATGGATTCCAGATAAATATAGATCAAATTTCGCTTTTTCTCCGGAAATTTGATTGCCACATCCTTGGCGTCCACATAATTTTCTTCATAAAAGGTCGTTTTCTCATGCACATACCTCCAATAGGAAACAAAATCAAAATGCTCTGCGGCAATGACGATCCCATAGATTCCTGCCACAAGTCCCAGAGACGACATCCACTGCGCACACCATCTTTTCTGTCCCATACGGCGTACCAACACATCTATTCCGACCACTGCGCATGTAATGATAAATGCCAGCGCTCCCAGTTCATAAAATAATTCCTGAAATGACGATACATTCGCTCCCTCTAAGGGCATTCGGATCTGAAACAAAAGCTGCTCGATACTGACATTTCCAAAATGGCTCATCAGATATTCCGCGCCATAAATGATCCCCGCTCCTAAAATCAGAAGAATATCTGCAATGACAACCGCAAGCAAATGTCTTTTCGTCATTGCGACAGGCTCGCGCTCCCTGTGTCTTAGAAGGAGAAGCATTCCTGCCTCCAGCCATAAAAATAAGATGACAGCCCACAACAGCAGCTTCTGTTTTTTCGGCGCAATGCCCTCTTTGTATTCCTGCACAATCCTTTGATTCAATTCCGCATCCAGATATAAGCGTGCATCCTCATTGTCTGCCTCAAAAACCCCTCCGTCCTCCGTTGCGGAAAACGCACAATTTTCCACTCCTTTTACATATTTGACAAACTCCCCCTCCGGCAGAGTGAAAAGCAGCTTCTTTTTATAGAATACATCCAGCGAACGAATCGAAAAATCATCCTCGTTCATAAATGGGTCTAAGCGAAAATCCGTATGCTCTAAATCAAGCCTTGGAAGCGCAAACCGCACATACATGCCGCCCTCGTTGATATTACATAATACCGATCGCTCCTCTGAAAACGGTTCTTGGCTCTGTGCATAAAATAGCTGGGAGGTGCCTCCCTCTGCATTCGCATGATCCTCTCCGTAATTTACGCAAAACTCCAGTTGCTCTGTCTTTATCTGACCGCTCGAATACCACAAAAGACCGATCAGCAGAAAAAAGATTGCATTTGCCGCCGCAAGCATCATCGTTTTTTTCTTTATTTTTATCATCGTTATATTTTTCTTTTGAGCATATTGAAAAAATAAGATTCCACCAAAAACAATCAGTGAAACAGCCTCCGCCATGCGCCAATAGACCGGCTCTTGAAAAAATACGGTAATCTCTCCGCTGTAATCTGCGGGAATCCTTAACATCATGATATTCTGACCATCATGGTCAATCGGAATCTGCGCGCCGCTTGCATGATCCCTCGCCTGATAGCCCTTATAGGCAAAAAATGGCACAGTGACATACCCCTCCTTTCCGCCGGTATTTTCCACCGAAAGTGTGATAACGCCCTTTTCCTTCTCATACTCATGAAGCACGATTCCCTCGTCTGCCTTCGGCCGCACGTCATTGACAGCGCCCGCATAGGTATTTTCGAGCAGATATTCTCCGGTGATCACCGCATTCCTCGTATCCAGTCCGCCCGCTCCGGTAACCTTGATCGGTTGCTGAACCGCAAACAGCATTCCGCTGTAAAAAAGAAAATGACAGACTGCCAGCAGACACAAACAGGCAACCATAATTTTGGCTGTCGTTCCATCGACCAGAATCCTCAAATTCTTCATGGCATATGCGCCAAGGAAAATGACAAAGGTCAGCGCCATCGTCGTAAACCGCATCGGAAACTGATACGGCGCAAGTATGGTAGAAAGCTTCGGAAAATGCTCGGGTATACTCCACGGAAACAGGTAGGTGCTCATCCAAAGACTAACCAGCGCCATCCAGAAAAATTGTTTTGTCCGCAAAGCCTCGCCCACACCATATGCATCTAGCAGCTTTCTTTTATAAACAACAATCTCCCACATATATAATAGGATAAATACCGCAGCGGGAAAACCGATTCCAATGACAAGCTCATCGCTGATCCCGTACGAAACAGGCGCCATGATCCCGCTATTGCTTCCCCTCACTCCGTAGGTAAACATCTGTATCAACTGCGGCAGAAACAGTCCCGTATCCTGCATATGCACATTCTTGGCGTAAAATACATGCATATCCTGTGTCATCATATAATCAAGAAACGGCACAAGATAAAATAAATTCACGCCGATTGTCAAAAGCGCCGTCTTTGTCAAAAACAGAAAGCTTTTCAGCAGCCGTCTCCCCTGCAGGAGACAATAGAGAACCGAGCATAGAATCGCCATCTCAAAGCTTAACAGATGGGACTGCAAAATTCCTGTATATCCAATGATCAAAAGCCCCGCGCCGCGCCTTTGCTTCCTGTCATCCCGCTCGTCCTCTTGGCTGAAAATCTGCCATAACCCCAAAAATACGAGCGGCAGAAATGCCATTGCCGTAATCTCCCCGATTGCCGCCCGGTAGATCGCATTGGTCAATCGGTAGCCGGAGAGGGTATAGACCAGACTGACGATCATCCCGATCTTCGTACTTTTGCTGATCGTTTTTGCGCATTGATAGGACACGGCAGCCGTTAAAAGATTGATACCAAACACATACAGCTTATATGCTGTCTGCACCGTAAATCCGCACAGTGTCAGTATCGCCGGTATATACAGCAGCGTATCCCCATACATGACAGAGACAGGATAGCCGTAATCATTGACCCACAGCGGCTGCATCTTTACAGGAAAGCTTCCCTGCCGCAGCCCCTCCGCAATCCCCTCAATCCGCATCAGATGAAAGCTTAGGTCCGCACCGTTTAAAAGATAGTTTGTAAATAAAGGCAAGGATGCAAGAACACCGATGACTGCGACTGCTGCCGCAGCACTTCTCTTTTCCGGCGACAGCTTCTCCCAGAATCGCATCTTTTTCTGCCAAAAATACGCATCTGCCAGCAGCATACCGATCACAAGCATTGTACATAGCATTCGGTTCCATCGTGCCGTCCGGCGGATCGTAAGCTGCTCTACCTGCAAAGTCCCGTCTCCCGACAACAGATAAAAATCTGTCACATCCCGATACAGCATCAGCTCAAACGTCTTTTGCTCCGCTTCCTTCAAGAGAAGCACCTGATCCGCATAATCCTCTCCGTATGCCGTCCGCATAAGCGGCTGACACATCGTCTCATTCTGTGCCTTGTATGTAAGCTCCACCTCATAAGATCCACGCTTTAATTCCAGCGTCGTTTCGCCCGGTCCCTGCTGCTTTTGCGCATACACCGGCACTGCCGCCCCCGTAAAAACTTCCTCCGTTAAATGGTTCTGTGCATATACCGCCTGCATGATCCCAAGCGCAAGCAAAATCATCTGTACTCCAATGACTATGATCCAGCGTTTTTTCGTATTCACCTTGTATTCCCCTCTGCATCAAACCTTATTGATCTTGTTTTTCCTTATCTGCATAACCCGCGTTCCCACGCCGCAAAGCCCCTGCGCCGCCCACTCTTCCAGCCGGCCAAGCAGCAGCACGCGCACCTCGTCTATCAGCGTTCCAAGCACCACAAGCAGTACCGCTGTTCCAAGCAAAATCAGTTCATGCCAGCTACTCTCCCTCCATGCAAGATAATCAAACATATAGTTGGTGATGATTCCACGCAGCGTCCACTCCATGATAAACACCGCCGGCACATGGGATGCGATACGGTTGACAAACGGACTGTAAAAGTGAATATCTTTAAAAATCAGGAAGATGCACACGGCTTCCGCAATCGTAAAAAGCGTATTGTCACGGGCAAAGCGGTTCTGCACCGTTCCCGTCACCACATAGAGCGCACCGTTTAGCGCAATGCAGACAGCCGTAACAGCCGTATAGATCCCAAGCAGCTTCTTGCGACTATAGGCAGTTTTATCCTGATACATGCGTATATATCTTCCGATCAGATAAAGAAGCGTCATGTTGACAATGCCCTTGCCGCCGTCCTGCGTAATATCAAAAAAGAAAAACGTCGTCACTCCCGAAAATACAACAAGCATCGTAAGCAGCAGCCGCTGAAATGTCTTTTTGTCTGTTTTCTCCACATATTCATTGATAAACGGACTAAGCAGCGCCAGCGCAAAATAACAGGTAAAATACCATGAAAAGCGCCCGATGATCGGAAACAGATAGGAAAGAAGCTGCGAGCCGCCGTAAAGCTGCGCTTCTCCCCAAACAAAGCGCAGCGCAAGTCCGAGCCAACAGTAGAATAGGATCATAAACTCCATCTGCACAAGCTTCCTTGGCTTCAGACGAATCCCAAAATATCCCGTTATTAAAATAAATAAGGCGACGCCGATGTTTCCCACCGATTCAATGACAATGCACAGCCATGCGCTCAAATTGTTATTGCTGTAGCTGCTTGCTCCATGCATCCAGAAAATCAACACAATTGCTAAAATACGCAGCAGTTCTAAACCCGAATCACGTTCTTTTTTTTCCATTTCATCCTCCTGCACGAATGATATACTTGCTTTTTTTTATTTATCTGGTATAATGAACTCGTAAACACATATTATAAAAGTACAAGGTATATG
>Garnier_p1__coassemble_1246_pt1 | contig 15443 bp, 17 predicted proteins | sample Garnier_p1__metabat2_high_PE_021 | metagenome-assembled genome bin Garnier_p1 | reverse complement strand
TTTTCAATCCATAAGCATAATAAAAATCAAAATTGATTGAAATAGTCAAACCATGCAGCTAATATGTCTGATCTGTTGTCGAGGATATAGCGTGCAATTTTCTTTAAATCATTTTGTGGAATGTGGCTGTTATTGTGTTCTAGTCGAATGCCATCGCTTGTAATCCAGAATTTTGTAGCGTTTGAGGTCTGCTTTCCTTTGCATACATGGATATGCGGAGGTTCTTCATTCTCATTTGACCAGAAGAAAAATTTGTAGCCAAGAAAGTCAAGTAACGCTTTAGGCATTTTCACCGCCTCCTTTTTGTGCAAAATCCCAGATTAAAGAGGCGTTGTTTTTCGCATATTTTTTTAGCTTCAGAATTTCATCTTCAGAAAAACCAAACGATTTATAGACGATTTCGCCGGGGAGAGTCAGATCAAGGAAGTCAAAGCCGTTATCATTGGGGCGTTCAAAATGAACCTTTACAACGTCAAAGCCGTCTTTTTCCTGTAAATCGCTGTGAGTAGTAATGATGTTATTTACTGTGGAATAGTAGAACATGTTAGACCTCCCTTTCGAGTTTTTCATTAATAGCTTGTTTAATAAAACCGTTTAGGCTTTTATAGCCTATGCTTTCGATGCTGGTTTTTATGCGTTCGTAATCTTCAATTTGAAGGTCAAGGGGAACGCGTTTTAGATTCTTTTTCGCGTATTTAATAGTTGCTTTTTTTTGTGCTTCTGTTGATGCCATTTCATCACCTCCATAGATACTATTATATCATGTGTTAAACAACGTACATATATACATATTTCATAAATATATACGTCCATTTTTGTGTATATTGCATATTGATATTAACGTACGTTTATATTATAATAATATCATAAGGAACAGATAAAACAAGAAAGCGGAGGAAAACAAAATGACTGAATTAAAGAAAGTATCAGAGATGGAAAAGCGGGCGTACACAGATTACACCGATGCCGTTGCAAGACACGGAGAGGATAGCACAAGAGCGCAGCAGCTGAAATACAGACACCTCGGAATCCTAGAAGTAGAAGTAAAAAAGGAGCTCATGCGAAACAGATAGTCAAAGGGAAGGGGCTAACGCCCCTCCCGGAAATAATAACCAGATGGAGGAAATGAAAATGAGAGAGTACAGAACATACGAGCAGGATTTAAAGGAACTGAACATCACAGCAGAAGAATTTGATAACATCATTTCACACATTTACGATAAGACAGCTGATGAAATGGTTGTACTTGCAAAAGTAATAAAAAGTGGTGCTAAAGTTCTTCCTGTAGTCAAAAGAGCGTTTGAAAGAGTTCTTGACATGAGCTACGCCGAAAGAATGGAGGCATACAACATTTATTACAATTCATAAGCCGAAACGCCTACGGGCGTCAGCCAGGGACAGCCTCCCGGCTCTGATGATGGCAGGCTGACAGAAAGAGAGGGAAAAGCGATGGAGTAGGAAATCAAAGAATTATTGCCAACGTGTAGTTATGTAATGAATGATGTACGTTATGAAGGTCGTAAGATCGCAGATAACGGAACTGCAGAAGTACATTTGATTTCTGCCCGTTCCTTAAAGCGCATTTGCCAGTTTGATAAATCAGACAAAGACCATGTTTTTGTGGCAGAGTTTAGAGAGGCTTAGGAGTTCGCAAGACTGATGTGGAATTTTAAGCACACGGGAACGATCCGCGCGGCAGTGCATTAGAGAAGGGAGAAATGACTATCAGTTGGAATCCAGACAGGAAAGAGCGTGTAAAGATATTTATCAGGGCGCGGCTGAGGGACTTATTGAGAAATGCAAAAGCCGGACTTGCTATGTCGTTTGAAAATAGTTTTGGTAAACTTTGTGGTGTTTTAGGATATGCCTATTATATGGGCGATATTTCTGAGGAGACAGAAAAACGCGTAGAACGTCTCGCCCGGACGATAAAGAAAAAGTATTTCACAAAATAGCCAGTAACTTAATATTCGGAGAGCCTCGGCGTAAATGTGCAAAAGCCGTTGTTTAAAATCGGGCTCGAGAACCGAAGCGCTACTTTTGCGCTATCGGCTTGTTGCACAGCCACAATGATTCTGCGGAAAAGTGTGGCACATACAGGAAAGAAAATTCGCATCCTTGTTCGCTGCTCATGCAGTAAAACAGCCAGTGACACGGATTTTTTTATATACATTACAAGGGAAGAAAATCCCCAAAAAAGAAGACTACCGCCAGATCTGGTGAGCATAGGACTGTACGCTCAGGACGGAACTCAGTTCCGGGGGTAACTGCTTCCTCCTCCCAGAGCGGAACTCAGTTCCGGGGTAACTGCTTTCTCCTCCTAGGCGGAACTCAGTTCCGCCTCCCCCTCTCCTGATTGCAGCCGGAATACTGCGCTCCGCGCGGTCTCTTTTGCCCCCTTTAGAAAAAGGGTGCAGGGCGACGCCAAAACCCCCTAAACCATCTGCTCGCCGCATGGCAACAGGAGATGATTAAACATCATCTCCCCTCCGGGTTTAGCATTCTGATTATAGCTTCTGTCAACTCTTAAATTCTCCTTCCCAGCAAGCTGCTCTGTCCGATTTACGTTGACAGAATACAAAAATCCAGCACTATATTTAGAAATTTATATTTTGTTTTATTTTCATAATTTCCTTAAAAATCTGATGAGCACAAAATAATACGATCATAAAAGGTAGAACTCAGTGCCGGGGGCTTTCTCAATCTTGGGTGGAACTTGGTTCCGGGTACCTCCCTTAACTCCCACAGAACGGAACTCAATTCTGGGGTGCCTGCTTCCTCCTCTCAGGACGGAACTCAGTTCCGGGGTAACTGCTTTTCCTACCGGGGCGGAACTCAGTTCCGGGGTAACTGCTTCCTCCTCCCAAGGCGGAACTCAGTTCCGCCTTCCCCGGTTTTGATGATTACTCAAATAAAAAGAAGCTTCTATAAACTGCAGCTTTTAACCAACAAAAACATTGTAAAAAGAAAAATAGGTTGCTATAATATAGCTCAGGGAAACCAGAGCGAGGCGGCTTGCCCTCTTCGGAGGGTTTTACCCTCCAGACGAAAGAAAGGAGGGTTGCCAATGATTACATATTCTGATTTAATTCAGTTTTGTATTTTCATTGTATCCCTCATCAGTCTGATTCGTCAGATCTATGAGGACAAAAGAAAATAGCCGCCAACTACGCCCAATAGTTGACGGCTGTTATCAAGTAACAGTTGTTTGATTGTTTAGGGTAAGCCACTTTCGGTTTCCCTTTATGATTTCACTATAACATATCTGAAATTTTTTTTCAATCCCGCAGAAAATAAAAATTAGTTATCGCGTGCGATTTTTTCCATTACAGCATCTGGTGATCGCAGGACTCTACGATCTGGGCGGAACTCAGTTCCGGGTACCTCATCTGATGAGTACAGGACTCTACGATCAGGACGGAACTCAGTTCCGGGATGCCGTTCGCAGCTGCACGACCAAACTCAGTTTCGGCTGCTGCGTTCTCAATCGAAGGGTGGAACTCAGTTCCGGGGGCTTCTGCTTTCTCCTCCCAGGGCGGAACTCAGTTCCGCCTTCCCACTTCTGATGATTGCGCAAATAAAAAGAAGCTGCTATAAACTGCAGCTTTTTAACGAACAAAAATATTATTAAAGAGAAAAAACAGATTACTAATATAACCCAGGGAAACCAGAGCGAGGCGGCTTGCACTCCTTCGGAGGGTTCACCCTCCAGACGAAAGAAAGGAGAGGTGACAATAGTTACATATTCCGACTTGATCCAGATAGGTATCTTTGTTGTTTCCCTCATTAGTTTGATTTACCAGTTGACGGCTGACCTCGTAAGAGGTTAATAAATTAACATTCAAGGGTAAGCCGCTTCTTGGTTTCCCTTTGTGATTTCACTATAACATATCTGAAATTCTTTTTCAAGCCCGAAGATAGGCATACTTCTAGCGAACAAAGATTACACAACCATAAAAGATAGAACTCAATTCCTCCCCCCTGATTGCAGCCGGAATACTGCGCTCCGCGCGGTCTCTTTTGCCCCCTTTAGAAAAAGGGGGCAGGGCGACGCCACCCCCCCCTAAACCATCTGCTCGCCACATGGCAACAGGAGATGATTAAACATCATCTCCCCTCCGGGAGGGCATACGGATAACCTTATTCTGTCAACTCTTAAATTCTCCTTCGCAGCAAGCTGCTCTGTCCGATTTACGTTGACAGAAAACCAAAGCTTAGATTATATTTTCAATTTCCTATTTGTTTTATTTTTATAATTTCCTACCAATACTTGTTGGATTTTCTCGTAAACTTATGATAAAATAGGGTTGAGAGAAAACCGGACAAAATAGCCATTCTGTCCGGTTTTTTTTGCAACAATTTACTACATATATAATTTTACATCAGGAGGAACTCATGAACAGCAATACCGTCATTGGAATTTTCTTTGTTTTTATCATCCCGATTGTCTGCCTTATTCTCTTTATACGGGTTTTGTATCTGCAAAACATTTTATCCAAGAAGAAAAAGGCAAAAATTTATTATGAAAACAAACGAAAAGAAACTGAAGCCGCCCAGAATGCCATTAAACGGGAAATACTCCATTCTCCAGCTTCTTTCTATTCCCTGAATGATTCCTGTATGAACAAAAGTGAATCTCTGATGTTCTACTACTTAAACATGGCGCTCCATAATCTGATCCGGGACTCTTCTGAGCGGAAAAATTATTACATCTTTCCCCAGGTTTCCCTGCACTCTTTAATTCATATGTCCGGAGTGCCCTCTTTTAAAGAAAATATCGCAAAAACTAATTACATTGCAAAGAGCATTGATTTTGTCATCTGCTATTGCCATAAAGTCGGTACATCCTACCACTACACTCCCGTTCTCTTAATTGAATTAGATGGACAGTCACATTTTTCATCTTCAGCTTACGGTTCTGCCAGTTTTAACCGGCAAGTGGAAAACGACAATTTCAAAAATGCTTTATTCGAATCCCTGAATGTTCGTTTTTGCAGATTCAACATTAACACCCGTCTCACCCGTTCTGATCTGTCTGAAGTTTACAGAATGGTCTACGAGCAGCTCATCATCCCGAACAATCTTCCCTCCTGATGTCACCTAACAGTCGCAGTGCCACGGCAATATGTTGCATAACGTGGTACCGGGCACGAGACCCGGACCGCAAAGCGGGACCGGCACGTTACACCGCCGCTATGTTATCCCCGGCAGTAACGTTACACTGGCGCTACATGGTATCGGGTACGTTGTTCGTAGGCGGATTATTTCATATTGCTTGGGAAGCAGGACCGGGATAAGTCCCCATTATGCCATTTCTTCTCTTCCCCCCCCCTCTCCTGATCATAAAAATATTTCATGGCAGAACCACTTTCCAGACAAGATTTTATATATATAAGAAATAGTATTTATATAAGAACTAATATACTCTCTGTCGAAAAGCTCTGTTTTTCCTTATTTTCCCACCTTTTCCTCAATTTTTCAATGCATAAAACTGGAATGCTTTTTCCCACTTTTTCCCATGTTATTTGAACACTTTTTTGATTACTGGCATAAAATTTGAATATGTTAAAATAAAGTACCCCATAATTTGAATCTGTTTTTGGGCACAATCACAACCACCGGCTTAGCCGGTGGTTTGTTCTGCCCCTAGAAGGGGCTGTTACCGGCACTGGGGTCTAAAGACCCATCGAAAGGTTCGCCAGCCGCAACATCATTTTCCTGCCAAGCCCTAAAGGGCTTATCTTATCTGCCTGGTTTTACCGGCTCACCCGTAAACGGGTCTATATATTCTTTCAGTGTCATTTGGTCATATTCCAGATCTTCTTTTAACTGATTCTGAATATACTCTTGTATCTTTTTTGCATTCTTTCCTACTGTATCCACATAATATCCCCTGCACCAGAAATGTCTGTTCCCATATTTATATTTCAAATTTGCATGCCTCTCGAATATCATCAGTGTACTCTTTCCTTTCAGATATCCCACAAAACTTGATACACTTATACTGGGTGGCAGTTCAACCAACATATGCACATGATCCGGACATATTTCTGCTTCAACAATTTTTACGCCCTTTCTTTTACATAACGTGCTCAAAATATTGGCTATGTCCTGTTTTAGCTGTCCATATGCAATTTTTCTTCTGTATTTTGGTGCAAAGACAATATGATACTTACAATTCCATTTTGTATGTGCTAAACTATTAACATCCATTTAGGATACCTCCTTTGTTTTAGTACGGTTGGCGAACCTGTACTTAGTATAACATTGGAGGTTTTTTCTGTAAGCTAAAGCAACTGTGGACACACCTGCATAGCAGGTGGTTTATTTGTATGTGATACAAAAAAACAGTGTTCCGGAATTACGATGTTTTTTATCCGGAACACTGCCCTTTCCTAATATTTTCATTTTTTTATCTACGAGAAACAGACCATCTGCCCACGCAAACAGTCCCGCTATTCTTATACAACTGCCAGGCTACCAAGCTCCTCCTGCAGCAACTTATGTATCAACTTTGGCTTCAATATTCTTACACTGACCAGTGCAAGGCTTCTCTCTACCGCTCTCCCCAGCATCCCGACAATATCCTGCTGTGATTCCTTCGCCAGCTTCTTATACTGCTTCAGCAGGATGCAGACATCCTTTTTTTCCCTTTTCCCTGCTTCCTTTATCTTGTTTCTCCTACAGAGCACATCGACATTATGAGCTGCATAATTATCGTTCTCTGTCGCCTGCCCTGGCTGACGGTAAACAATGTTTTTGGGGCGTATATAATAGATTCCCTCTTTGATCCCGATAGAAAAAAATATCTTCAACTGCATCAGGTAGATTCTCATTACCCGTTTTGAGACGCCAAACAGTTGCGTATATTTCTTATAAAATTTCTCCGTTCCAATCCGGCACTCACCAGTCCCCGCGTAGCTGAGTTTCATCAGTTCCATTGCCAGCAGCTTTGCACCTGCTTTCAGCCTGGCATATTTTTCATGGAAGAATATATTGTGATTTGTGTTGACATAGCCTGCTTTCATATCGTTTTCTGTCAGAAAGGCATTGTCAAGTATGGTAATATCGTGATCGATCGGGCTATTTTTCTCACTCCTAATAAATCCCTTCCGGATCAGCGTATTTTTGACATCGTAAAATCCCTGGAAACTCATGTGCATATTTTCGCACACTTCTTTATAGTACACTCCGGACACGACACCATTGTCGTTTTGGAAACGGGAAACGTAAATAAGGAAGTCAATTTCTTTATTTGTAAGACGCGCTTCTATCATTTTGGCAATGATACTGTTTTTTAACTTCTGCATTCCGTTTCCCTCCTTTCATCCGTGTGGTTTATATTCTCCCTATCAGCAGATGTATCTGACCGGTGTAATCTTCCGGTGCTTTCATCCCTTTTCCGGGATCATACTGTTTTTCATACTCCTGCATAGCCTGCGCCGCCTCTGCCAGGGCATTTTCCACGCCTCTGACGGCACTCTCCAAATGCATGGCTGCCCGCATGGCTGCCGCTTCCTCTCCGGACACTGCCGGTCTGCTCCTGGAAAGCTTGTCCTTCAGTTCCTCTATTTCCCGGCTGCGCACCTCAAGTTCCTCTTTCTGCTTTTCATAGATCTCTGCATCCCGGTTTGCCTGAAAAAGCTGGTTCTTCAGTTCCTCTATCTCCCGGCGTTTTTCTTCGTTTTCTGCATCATATTCCTGCCGTAACTCTTCCTGAAGTTTTTGCTTCAGATTTTCTGCATCCGCTTTTGCTGCCTCTGCCTGCTCCTTTGCGGTCATTTTTTCCAGCTTCAGTTCCTCGAGTTCTCTCTCTTTCTCTTTTACTGCGTTCTGGGTTTCATTCAGCCTGTCATACAGTGCAGCAAGCTCTTTCTTGTTCCCGCCCATGCGGATCAGTTCCACAAGCTGTATCTGCTCGTCCGGACTTAAATTTGCATAGTTTGCCCCTTCTGTGACCGTTATCCCCTGATTTTCAAACACTTCCCGAAGTTCAGGAATCAGCCTGTCCAGCGCCTTGTATTTCTGTACCATACGTCCGGATATATTCAGCTTTTCCCCCAGCTCCCTGTTGGTGACCTGGTCTGTTTTCCCAAGAATCTCATTCCGGCGGTTTTCAAGTTCCAGAATCTCATCCAGACATTTTTTTGTTCTGACCGCATCATGTCCGCGCCCGATCTCGTTGGAAATGCGCAGACGCAGCCGAGCCTCGATCTCATCCAGTTCCGACGCCGCCTCTCCTGTAAGCACCATACTGTTTTTCATTTTTGACGTCCCGCTGCTTACCTTGCACGGGTAGCCCTTTTCAAACGGTTTCACATGATAAAGGTACTTTTGGTATTCCTCGCTTTCCTGGTCCTCCTGATTTCTGTATTTTTCAATGAGCATATCGAGTGCCCTTGTCCGCTGCTCTCCTGCATCTATGATATATGTATCATTATCCTCGTCATATCTGACGTCAATGTTATGCATCAGTCCGACGTCCAGGATTGATGCTGCAAGTTTCTCAACCGCTTCCATCGGATACTGGTTGTCCTTGTGAAATATGAGTTTGCTTCGCGGAATCATCTTAAAATTAAATGCCGTGTTCACCTCCGCATTTTCAATGGCAGTCACCAGCCTCTGCGCCTGGCTTTCTGTGCTTTCTTCCTGCTTTACAGTCTCCAGCTCCCTCATTTCCAGACGGCTGCCTCCAAGATTAAATTTTTTTCTCTGTGCCATAACAAGTCTCCCTCCTATTCATAATGTTCCGTTCTTCCCCCCTATTCTCCTATTACTTGTATCTTCTTCTCTTATCTGGCGCATCTTCTCCATATATATAAGTTGATACGGTCTCTGATGAAATTTCTCAAGTGCCTTTGGATCAACACGCTTTTCTTCACCCAAATTTCTCCTTCTTATTTCCTCTGCTGATGCCCGCCGCTGTTTCCAATCCTTATTCATACTTCCTCCTTTTACACAAACAGGAACTACCCTGTCTACTCTATACCTATCCTCATATTCCCAGTTCTCCCACATGGATATAACCCTAACCACATTTCCTCTTATCAACATCACCAAAACTTAAGGACGCGTAACATTTACACACTGCCTCACCTGGTCACTCCGCAAATATAAGACACGCTTAACAATTTATACTCGGATGATTTGTTTTGTGGATTCCAAGCATCTCAAGATCGTGGTTGATTACAAATGGTAATACAGTCAGTAAATTAGGATGATGATCATTCCTTTCCCATTGCACACATAAGTTTTTTCGTATCCTCGTGGTTTAATATCTTCATTGCCAGAATCAGCTCCGCATAATCAAATACTTCGCTGCTGTTTGGCTTGTACAGTAACAACGGCTTGAAATCAGTTTCTATCTCCTGGATTGCAACTGCCTTACGGATTGGAGTATCCAAAAATTTTTCCTTCAGCTTGTTCCTGTACTCCTCCCTCACATCTTGATAAATATTTGTATTTAACTCCGCCTGCGTGATAAAAGCCCCCTTAAAATTCACTGTGTCAATATCATGCTCCTCCTTTATAAACGAAATTCTTGTAAGAATTTCAATCATACCCTCATAGGAAAACTGCTCGCAGCGGACGGGCGTCAGGATTTCATCTGTGATAAAAAAGCTGTTGACGGTCAGCAAATCCGTTGCAGGCGCATTGTCAATCAAGATATAGTCATAATCTCCCTTCACTGTTGTGAGTGCTTTTTTCAGAATATTATTGACATTTCCCGCGGTATTTGCCAGGAGATAAGTAATTGTCATTGCATGCCTTTTTGTACTTGGAATAATATCTATATTTTCAATGTAAGTCTGGTGGATCGCCATTTTTACTTTTTCATATTCCCGGTACTTGAATCTGTATATTTCATGTACCGTTATGTAATCAGATGCTTCCATCCCGTTTACAATCTCCGGAGAATCCTCCGGTCGCTTTCCCATCATAGAAGAAAGATTCCCCTGCGGATCATTGTCAACCAGCAGCACCTTTTTCCCGAGAAACGCCAGCAGTTCTGCAATAATCGCTGTGCTCGTTGTCTTTCCTACTCCGCCTTTATGATTGATAATCGAAATTACTTTTGCCATAATTTTTCTCCTTTTTCAACTGATTTTTACTTCCCCATGCCATATATGTAAACTTTTATTTGTTTATTGCTCATTGCCATGTTATATTGTTTTTGGAAACGATGTGCGTAATTGGACGAGTTCTAAGGATTTAGGGATCTTTTTCACCGACTGTCCGTTGCGCCGTTGTTTCCTTTTCCTTTCTTAACGCTCTACTGCCTTTTTCAGCACATCCTTTACTTTCATCCGCACTGCCAGAGATTTCTTTCTCTGTAGCCCGTATTTTCGTCTGTATTTTTTAAGAACCTCCTCCTTTCTCTCGTAATCGTCCCATGCCTCCCTGATCTTCTTTAAAAGTTGTCGAAGCTCCACCGTATATTCACCGATTGAATAATTGTAGTCCTGTAGGTTGATTTCCTCCAGATAGTCAACAATTCTTTCCGTGGACCGCATATTGGTACGCTCATCCACAAGCTTTGTAACCGTCGCCCTAGCTAAACCAACCGCTTTGCTCACATCCGCTATACTCGTATTAAAATCCTTGTAAAATTCCTTGGCTTCGACACTGACATAGTTTTTCTTATCCATGCCACCTCCTCAAAAATAAAATTTCACTGGCTCTGCATATTAATCTGTTCTACCAAGCAAGGCATACAATCCTGCATTGTAAACCGCATATTCCGGATACCGAAGTTGTATCGCCTGCCAAAAATATGGTGCATAGGAACAGCAGAACAACTCTTCCACTGTGTACTGCGCGCACTCCTTCAACTGTTCTTCCTCACCTTCATAATCCTTGACACTTGGAGTACTATTGCAGTAGAGGTTGAATTCCATTCTAACTACTTTTAAACTCCCACTGGTCTGCCAGCCCTCGCTCAGACATTCCGTTTTTACACATCCGGATGCAAAATCATAAATGCGATTTACATTTTTTCTGGTATCATCACTAATTCCAAGACAATAGCAAAGTGCCTTATGATACACATCTTGATAGCGCACCTGTTTCAACTTCTCATAATAGAATTTTTCATGCACTGATAAACCTGATACCCTTTTCGTTTGTCTTCTCTGATCCAGACTCTTTGTTTGACATATTTCAATGACCTCCTTTTTATGAAGTGTCCCATATATAAAAAAATAGGGACACCTATTGAAAAGCATCCCTATCCCCTGCCACGATCCAGCAGTTCTCTATTCACTTTCATTTACAAGATTGTTTGTATTCCCACAACCGAGATCCAGTGCCACAACCACGGTGATCCTCCTGACCAACTTTTTAATCCTGCGGTTTTCAGCTAAAGAAGTAAAATTAAAAAATTCCACAAAGTGCGTAAATTCAAGGATTTCTACATATCCTTTCTGTGTAGTCCTACCACAGTCTCCACATGATAAGTCGCCGGAAACATATCCACACAGCATACCTTCTCCACCGCATATCCCCGTGCCAGAAGCGTCTCCAGATCTCTTGCGAGGCTCGTCGGCTTACACGAAATATACACCATCTGCGGCACTCCATAGCGGATGATCTTCTCCAACGCCTTCGGATGAATGCCATCACGCGGCGGATCAAGCACAATATAATCCGGCTTCTCCTCGATCACATCCAGCACCTTCAGCACATCTCCGGCAATAAACTCACAATTATCCAGCCCGTTTAGCTTTGCATTTTCCCGAGCAGCGGCAACTGCCTCCTCAACGATCTCAACGCCAATTACCTTCTTTGCTACCGGAGCGAGCATCTGCGCGATCGTTCCCGTTCCCGAATACAGATCAAAGACGATCTTGCCGTCTCCCGCACTTTGCACATCGCGCATTCCTTGCGTGCTTTCGTTCACGCCTTCTATTTCTCCGCTGTCTCCATGCGCTGCATTCCCGCCTTCATATTCCTCAATCCCATGCGCTGCATTCCCCGTTCCACCGGTGTTGAGAGCATTTCCGATAAACTCACGCGCCGTGCTATAAAGCACCTCCGCTCCCAGAGAATTTGTCTGGAAAAAAGAAAACGGCGTAATCTGAAAACGAAGTCCCAAAAGCTCCTCATAAAAATAATTCTGACCAAATAAAATCTCTGTTCCTTCATCACGGATGATATCTGCGACACCGTCATTTTTCGTATGCAGGATACCTGTCATTTTGCCGAGATACTTTGCAGACAGCAGAGCGTCCCTCCAGCCAAAAAGCAGCGTCTGCTCCCAGTCCTCCTCCGCGCCCTGGTTCCGCAGACCTCCCCCGCAAGCATTCCGATCCGCTTGCGTTGTCGTTACAAGATCCACAAGAATCTCTCCTGTTTTTGCCGCCTTGCGCACCAGAAGATGCCGCAAATACCCCGTGTGCAAAAGCTTGTGATAATAAGGAATTTCCCGCTCCTTAAAATATGTAAGCGTCACCTCCAGTATCTTTCTGAAATCTTCATCCACAATTTGGCACTCTGGCACATTCACAATATCATAAAAGCTCCCGCGCTTATGCATACCAAGTGCCAGTGGTCCGCCCTTATACTCATCGCCAAAGGAAAATTCCATCTTATTGCGGTATTCCGTCTGACGCGGACTCTCCCTGATCCCCAAAAATTCATACGAGTTCTGATGTGACAGCACAACCTCATCGATCATCTTTTTTACCTGCTCCGCCTTTAGGGCAAGCTGTTCCTCATACGGAAGACTCTGATAAGTACAGCCTCCGCAATTTCCCGCATGCATACATCCGGTTTCCTTTCGCTCAATCGGCGACTGCTCCAAGACCTCAAGCAGTCTCCCTTCACACCTGCCCTTCCGTACCTTCTGAACAGCAGCCGAAACACGCTGTCCTTTTATCGCATTTTTTACGACAACCTGTGTCCCATCCTCTGTAATGATAATCCCTTTATTCGGAAAATCCACACGCGCAATCATTCCCTCAATAATCTGTCCCTTTTTCACGCAAAGCCTCCCTGTCTTTCCTAAATCTCCATGCATCCTTCACCCACCACCGGTCTTAAAGCATGTACGAAAAAATCTCTCCTACAAGCTTCTATGCCCGCAACGGATCGCATCAACGGCATACTTCTACTGTGCCGCAGCGTAACCCGCTCCAGAGCATTTTCATTTTATTAATAAACAAAAACTTTCTATAAAATCACAAAAGGGCTGCTGTCCGCAGCCCTTCTTACCCCTAATTACTCCTCGGTCTTATTCTCCGCCGATTCCTCTAACACATCGTCGTCCTCATCGTCCTCGAAAAAATCATCTTCAAAATCGTCCTCAAAATCATCCTCGAAATCATCTAAATAGTCCGGGGTGAAAAAGCGATAGATTCCATAGATTGCTGCAGCAACCGCTACGATAATGCCCACGATCGCAAAAATCCATACAATCTTAGAAGCCTTCTTCTCCTCCTGTTCCTTCTTGTTCAGCAGATCATTCAACTTTGTCATGCTCATCCATTCCTCCATCTTGCTCATCTGATCATCCTCCTGTTATTTATTTACTGCACTTCCACAATTAGTTTCTTTTCTGTTGATTATATCATATGTTTCCCAATTCGCCTATATAAATTCGCAAATTTATACTTTTTTTAACTTTGCAAACGACGCAAACATCTTTTTTGTTCCTGCCGAATCAAATGCGACTGTCACCTCAAAATCTCGCCCTCCTGCAACGATTCCGGTCACCGTGCCAGTCCCAAACTTCACATGAGAGACGCGGTCGCCCACGCCATAGCCTAAGCCTCCCTTTGCCGTGCTCGCTGAGGCAAACGCCCGCGCCTGCATACTCTGCCCCGACATCTGCTGCCGCATCGTAAAACGTCCCTGCCGCACAGGAGCACCGGATCCCTTCTTTTCCGAATAAACCGGTTTTTGAGGCTTTTCAGAAAGCAATTCATCTGGGATCTCCTTTATAAAACGCGAAACTCTGCTAAAGTGTATCTCCCCTCGGATCATCCGCTGTCTTGCACAGGTAATCGCAAGCTCCTTCATCGCCCGTGTTATCCCGACATAGGCAAGACGCCGCTCCTCCTCCAGCTCCTCGGTTGCATCATCAGAAACAATCGACATATAGCTCGGAAAAAGTCCGTCCTCCATACCCGCCAGATAAACCTTCGGAAATTCCAGCCCCTTGGCGCTATGCAACGTCATCAGCACCACATATTCATTTCCTTCCTCCAACCCGTCAATATCCGCAACCAGCGCAACCTCCTCCAAAAAGCCACCAAGCGTCGGCTGCTCCTCGCTCTCCTCATAGCTTGCCGCCTTGCTGATGAGCTCGTCGATATTCTCAATCCGCGCCTGTGCCTCGTCCGTTCCCTCCGCCTCAAGCTCCTTCACATAACCGGTCTCCTCGATCAGCTCCCGCAAAAGCTCTGTTACGCCAAGATATGGCAGCTTACTTCGCATCGTCTGAACAAACGTGACAAACGGTCTGATCTTCGCGGCTGCCTTCCCCACAGACGGAATCTCCTCTGCCCTCTTTAGCGCGTCATAAAAGCTTATGTCGTACGCCTCCGCGTAATCAGACACACGGTTAAGCGTCGTCGCACCGATTCCGCGCTTCGGCACATTGATAATACGGCGCACGACAAGATCGTCCCGCCCGTTATCAATGGTCTTTAAATACGCCAGAAGATCCTTGATTTCTTTTCTTGCATAAAAGTTTACGCCCCCGACAATTTTGTACGGAATATTGGCAACAAGAAAACGCTCCTCGAACAGACGGGACTGCGCGTTTGTCCGATAAAGCACGGCATAGTCCCCATAACCGTATTTGCCTGTGCGCACGCCCGCCTGAATATTGCGCGCAACAAAATCAGCCTCCTCATATGCTGTATCAAACTGCTCAAAATCAAGCTTCTCACCCCTGTCATTTGCCGTCCAAAGAGACTTACTCTTTCTCCCGACGTTATTCGCAATGACATTATTTGCAGCGTCCAAAATATTTTGCGTCGAACGATAATTCTGCTCCAGCTTAATTGTCACGGCATCCGGAAAATGCTTCTCAAAATTTAAGATATTGTAAATATTTGCCCCACGGAACTTATAGATCGACTGGTCATCGTCCCCCACCACACAAAGGTTCTGATACTTTCCCGCCAGCAGGCGGATAAGCTCAAACTGTGCCGTATTCGTATCCTGATACTCGTCGACCATAATATAGCGAAACCGCTCCTGATAATAGTCGAGCACCTCCGCGTCATTGCGAAATAGCTCAACCGTCTTTACGATCAAATCGTCAAAATCAAGCGCGTTGTTTTTCTTTAATGTATTCTGATACTCCAGATAAGCCTCCGACTGTCTGCGCTTGCCAAAATCACCGGAAACCATAGCTTTTTGCGCAAACTGCTCCGGCGAAACAAGCTCGTCCTTCGCCTTTGAAATCGCCGCAAGCAGGCTTCTCTCCTTATAAA
>Garnier_p1__coassemble_1225_pt1 | contig 15674 bp, 16 predicted proteins | sample Garnier_p1__metabat2_high_PE_021 | metagenome-assembled genome bin Garnier_p1 | reverse complement strand
ATTCTATTTATTGCCATGCGCCTTGACATCTATATCGGAGGTAGTGAATATGAAGGCTTTATTGTTATTAAACTTAATCGTTCCGTTGGTTATGCTTTTGGTTTCTTTTCAGTTGAGAAAATATCCTGTAAGTGATATGCAGTCACACACTGGCTATAACACACCTACATCTCGCAGGTCAAAAGTTCATTGGGACTATGCACAAAAGATTGCTCCCGACATTTTTCAACATTTTGGGAAAATATTCCTCATTGTCGAAATCCTTTTGTGCGTTACGTGGTTTGCCCTTGATATTAATGTGAATATAGCGGTTATTATTGGTACAATTATAGGTTTCTGCGGCTTATTCCTCGGTTTTTGGAAAACCGAAAAAAGTATTAAAGATAATTGTCCCCAATAATCATATTTTTCAGTAGTCATGCTCTCTGGCATGACCGCTTTTTGTCCCGGCTCATGTGGTATGGGGCTGCGTGTTCGCAGCAGCTTCCGCTTCCAGCACTTTCATCATCTTGTCGGTTGCGGTGTCGGTTGCACCCTGCTTAAAGAAGCCGGAAACGGTAAGGACGGAGTTGCCCATGCTGATTTCCGTCACACAGTCCGGGCGACAGTCTATTTTGGTGGTGCTTATCTGTTTCATTTCTGTCATAGGCTCTCCTTTCGCTGCTTTATCAGTTTCTTTAAGCGTTCCAGCTTTTCCTGTGCGGTTTCCTTTCGGAAGTTGCTGCCCGTGAAGCGGTCGGGGGAGGGGGTAGGGATGAGCTGTGTTACCACGGAAAAATAATGTAAAAGATAAAAGAACTGATCACCGAAGCTATTAGAAAAACGATCTTACTTTTTGACCTCTTGTAAAACATAAAAAGAAAAACGACTGCACCTACGCTATCCATCAATAACTGAAACAGGAATGTATGATGTTCTAAAAAATAAATAGAAATCGCCATAACTTCTGCAACTAAAGCACCTACTGGTAAGGAATACAATATAGAATTAAAAGCATGTTCTTTATTCCAATAGTACAAAATAAACGCTGCTATTGCACAAGGAATTGAAAGAATGGTAAACAATACAAACAGTGAGAAACGAAATCCTCCAGAAAACAGCGGTATGAACATTCCCAGGATTGCCTGTAAGCCGTAAAAACTCAATGTCATTCCGAACATATATAGGAATGAACTAATTCCTGCGCAGATGTTTGATGTGCTTAATAGGACGATAATTGTATTGCTAATAATCCAAAAGCCCAATAGTGTTTGAGTCGATGAAAAACTCCATAGTGTATCTGCCGGACAAAAGTCTGTCAATCTGCAAATACATCCAACAATAATTCCAACCAAAAATGTTTTTACATAAAATATTATACTATGATTTAAGGTTATGTTCAAAGAAATCACTCCATTCAAAGTTTCGATCTTGTTGATTTGTTTGTGATCATATTTTACCACAGACTTTTAAGAAATCTATTTATTTCCCCTTAATTTTAGGAATAGTGAGAGCTACTGTCTATCTAATTTTTATGTATTGCTTTATCGAACACGAACATTAGCTCCGAGATTCTGATCTTTCCAAAAGGGCTGCCCAAAACAAACTTCCGAAACGGCGGAACAGCAGTTGGGTTGATACGAAAATGAGTGCTCTGTGCCATCTCCATTCACAAATAAACCACCACGCAAAGTTCACCGAAGTCGGACATAACACAGGCTTTTTAGCTGCTCGAAAAAGACATCCGAACAGACATGATAAAATCGCAGCGCCGAACCCCGCGTCATTCTGCCATTGAAAAGAGCATAGAATGAATCCCGGACATTCGGTCGCTGCGATTATGTATACACGAACACGGCTTACACCGTGTGCCGTGCGTTGTTTTATTCGGCTGCCCTTCTAAGCGCCGCACAAAAACCCGTCAAATATGTCCCTCACCCCCACAAGGGCTGTAAGGTACTTTTTCCTAGAACGAAACATCAGCCCTGTTTCTGCACAGGAATCCCGCGTCTCTTGGCGTATCCCGTGAGGATCATCGTCAAAGCGCCGTCTCCCGTCACATTGCACGCCGTTCCAAAGCTGTCCTGCAATGCAAAGATCGTCAGCATCAACGCCGTTCCCGTCTCGTCAAATCCCAACACTCCGGTAATCAACCCCAGCGATGCCATGACCGTTCCGCCCGGCACGCCCGGCGCACCGATGGCAAAAACACCAAGCAGAAGACAAAACAGCAGCATATCCGGCAGAGCGGGCATTTTCCCGTAAAGAATCTGCGAGACTGTCATGACAAAAAAGACCTCTGTCAGCACAGAACCGCAAAGATGGATATTGGCAAACAGCGGAATCCCGAAATCTACCATATCATCCCGCAGAGGTGGTTCTGATTTTCTGGCACAGCGAAGCGCCACTGCAAGCGTCGCCGCCGAGGACATTGTTCCAACCGCCGTCAGATATGCCGGACCGTAATTTTTGATAACAGCGATCGGGTTCTCCCCGGAGTAAAGACCGCCAATCAGATAGAGCAGTGCAAGCCAGAGATAATGCCCGATCATCACGATCACAATGATTTTTAAGAATACCGGAAGCTGCTTGGTGATCGTTCCCTCATACGCCAGCCCGCAGAAGGTCAGAGCGATAAACACCGGAAGAATCGGAATCACAAGCTTCGTCACGACAGAGAGCACAAGCTCCTGAAATTCCTCCAAAAGCTTTGTCACCGTCGCCGCCTTTGTCCATGCCGCCGCCAGCCCCACCAGAATCGAGAATACAAGCGCGCTCATCACCGGCATGATCTGCGGAATATCCAGCCGGAACACAAGCTCCGGCAGCTCCTTTAACCCCTCCATCTCCGAAACGATAGAAAGCCGCGGGATCAGTGCAAAGCCTGCCAGCATTGCAAAAAATGCCGCGCCGACTGAGGAAATATACGCACTTCCCACTGCCACACCCAGCAGCTTTGACGCATGACTTCCAAGCTTTGTGATAGACGGTGCGATAAAACCGATAATGATTAACGGCACGCAGAATAAAATAATTTGGTTCATGACATATTTTAACGTCACGACGACCTCCATGTAAACCTCCGCAAACGGGAGCATTCCAAACAAAATACCGATTCCGACACCGACTGCCAGTTTAAACGGTAAGCTGCGAAATAATTGTTTCATACCTCATCTCCTACTATCATATTATCTATGTTCATCCAATCTTCCTGTTTCCCTGTCATTGCATTTTTCTCATATATTATGCCGACAACCACCTTGTCGTTCCTCTGTCATCTGCCCGCCTGACCTTCCCTGATCCTTCCGCTGCCTTCCAATAAGGTATAAAGTGTCGGTACAAAATGAAACTCCTCCATCAGACGCTCCACCTCCTCCAGATACCTTCGCCTTGCCGCCGGCGGCACAATCATCTTCGCACCCGCCTTGCCCGCAGCGCCGCCCTTTCGCACCGCCCGGATCAAAATATTTTTGGGTGTATGCGCAAAATCCACAAACTCCAACAACTGGGTCTTATAGCCACAGTATTCCAGAAGATTCGCACGGATCGCATCCGTCGCAAGCGCAGAAAAACGCTCCTTTATAATACCGTAGCGTGTCAGCAGGGAGAGATGCTCCGCCTTGATCTGACTGTTTAGCTCATGCTGACAGCAGGGCACGGAAAAAATCATTTTCGCGTTCCATCGTATGGCGTGAAACAGGGCATAATCCGTAGCCGTATCGCAGGCGTGCAGCGTTACGACCATATCTACCGGAAAATTTGCGCGGTATCCCTCAATATCACCGACTTCAAAATGAAGGTTCTCATAACCGTACTTTTGTGCCGCCGCATTACAGCTTCGGATGACATCCTCCTTTAAATCAAGCCCCACGATGTACACCTTACGCCCCTTTAACTTTGTAAAATAATAATACAGCACAAAGGTCAAGTACGACTTTCCACAGCCGAAATCAATAATATGCAGCGTTTCCCCTAAGTCTTGGTCCTCACGGACAGCGTCATCTATCATCTCAAGAAAGCGGTTGATCTGACGAAATTTATCGTACATAGAAGCCACTACCCTTCCCTCTGCCGTAAAAATCCCCATATCGACAAGCGGAGCGACTGCGCTTCCCTCCTCGATCAGATATTTCTTTTTCCGGTTATGTGCGGAAGCTTTCTCCGCCGCCGTTCCCTCCGCTTGCTTTCTCTTATAGCTGACCCTTCCCTTTTTCGAGCACAACAACATATACTCATATTTATCATCCCAGGCATTCACCTGAAGATAGCTTCCCACGACCGTCTCCGACAAATATATAAAAAGCTCCTCCCTACCAATATTCCGGTGAAATACCTGCTTTTGCGTATAGGCTGCCGCCTGATAACGGCGTTCCTTTTTCTCCACCACGATCTTACGGTACTGCTCCCCTGACACCAGCGGCTTACTGATAATTACTTTATAAGGCTCTGCCTGTGCGATTTTTTTTAATCCTTCGATCTGTTCGTTCATCCGTCTCTCCACTTTTCCCGCTTCCTTAACGCAGGCGATCCAGCTCGTAGCGCTGCTTTGTTTTCAGACAAACCTTAAGCTGTTCGTACCGCTTTTGCACGTCACCATCGGGAATCACAACATCCATTGCCACCGCCATATTATTGATCAGCGAGTCGTCAATCTCGTCACGCATGGAAATGAGAATTTGATACTTTTCCTCCGTGTCATCGGCATCAAGAAATGCCAGAAGCTTCGGATTGACACCGTCAAGCTCCGTTTCGGCAGCTTTTGCCTCCGCAGCACCTATTTGTTTCGCTGCTCCCAGCTCCACAGCTTTCACGCCCGCTTCTTTCTGCGCTTTCTCCGCACGGACTGTTTCCTGTGCATCCCCCGGATTCTCCACACGCTCAAAACGGTATTTTTGCACCGCCTGCGGATATTTTTCGCGATCCACCTCACTGACAAACATTTCAAGCGGTCTTGCATAAATCCCATAATCTCCGTACAGCGCCTGATAAACGACAAGCTTCCCGCCCGTCTCCGTGTGTGTCGCAACCGTCACAATCTGATACAGGTTGTTTTTAAAATGGCGGTAAAACTCTCCGCTTCTTGGTATTCTTTGCATGATCCTTTTATTCCTTTCTGTCTAGCCCTGTAATGTCTCATACCGATTCAGCATACTGACGCCTTCCCCGATAAAATCACGCTCAAATGTCATCTGAGGCTGATACCCCATGATCATCAGATTATTTACCTGTCTCATTGCCTCGCTGGTTTCTTTTGCCGCAGTCATTCCTATCCCCATTAAGACCGCATCACACTGCATAACCCTGTACTCCTGCAGTCGCTCACTCTGTTTTTCCTGCGACCGCACCGGCTGTATCGGCTGTACCTTCCGCGGCTGCGCTGCCGGCCGCACCGGCTGTACCTTTCGCGGCTGCGCTGCCGGCTGTACCCGCCCGGACTGCGGCTGATAGTTTTGCGGTGACCGATATGTCTGCGGCCGATAGTTTTGCGGCGACCGATATGTCTGCGGCTGATAGTTTCGCGGCTGCTTCGTCCCCTGCGGCCGACGATTCCCTGCGCTGTTAACCCTTTGCCCCTGCTCTCGCTTTCCCGCCTGATAAGCCTTTACAAGAATGACACCCACAATGATAAACCAGATAATAAATACCAGCATAAAAATCTCCCTCTCCCCATATCAAAATTTCGTTCAGATCAAACGGATTGGTATGTACAAAAAGCTATAACCATATTATAATGTTTTGATATACGATACACAACCGGAATTTTTTCTTCGGAGGTTTAAAAATACACATGCTGTTAAAAAAAATAAAAAATCTCTCCGGCATGCAGCTAATCGCAGTCGGGTTCTTCCTATTAATTTTATGCGGCGCTATTTTACTGATGCTCCCTATTTCCTCCAGAGACGGCAGCGTCACCCCATTTTTGACAGCTCTTTTTACCGCTACCAGTGCAACCTGTGTGACAGGACTGATTCTTGTCGACACCTACACGCACTGGTCGCTTTTTGGACAACTTATCATCACCTGCCTGATCCAGATCGGTGGGCTTGGCTTTATTACGTTAGGAACGGCTGTTTCCATGATGCTGCGCCGCAAGATCGGTCTAAAGCAGCGCGGATGGATTCGCGAAAGCTTTAATGTCCTGGACATTGGCGGCGTGGTTCGTCTCATCCGCCTTGTCTTAAAGGGTACGCTCCTGTTTGAAGGCATCGGGGCAATCATTCTCGCCATCCGTTTTTTCCCGCGCATGGGCTTGTGGCAGAGTATTTATTACGGCATCTTCCATTCTGTCTCCGCCTTTTGCAACGCAGGCTTTGACCTGATGGGACGCTACGAGCAGTTTTCGTCTCTGACCGCTTATCACGACGATCCCATTGTCAGCTTTACCGTTTGCAGTCTGATCGTGATCGGAGGCATCGGCTTTATTGTCTGGAGCGATATTGCCACACACAAATGGCATATACGCAAGTACGCGCTTCAGACAAAAATGGTGCTAAGCGCCACCGCCATCCTTGTATTCGGAGGCGCGCTGCTTTTTTATCTCATCGAAGGAAACCGCCTGTACGCGGATATGAGTCCGACCGGAAAGATCTGCAGTGCTTTTTTCAGTGCAGTGACTCCGCGCACCGCCGGCTTTAACACAACCGATACCGCTTCTCTCTCCGAGGGGGGCAAGCTTCTCTCCATTATTTTAATGTTTATCGGCGGCGGCTCCGGTTCGACCGCCGGCGGTGTGAAGATGGCGACCGTTTTTGTTCTGATTCTCCATTTGCGCTCTACGCTTACGCGCAGTATGGGCACAAATATTTACGGCAGACGAATTGACGACTCTACCGTTACCAAAGCCTCCGCCCTGCTTTGCACTTACCTGTTCTTAAGCCTTGCCGCGACACTGGCTATTTGCAGCATGCAAAATTTTGAAATCGGGGACACTATGTTTGAGGTAGTATCTGCTATTTGTACCGTTGGCATGAGTACGGGAATTACCACAGAATTAAATACGATCTCACAGATCATCATTATTTTTCTTATGTATATCGGTCGTCTTGGAAGTCTTTCGTTCGCACTTTCCTTTACCGACCACAAAAAAACGGCGCATGTCATGCAGCCGGTGGAGCACATCAATATCGGTTAATATTTTTTAAATATGGAGGCACATTTTATGAAATCAATTTTAATTATCGGACTTGGGCGTTTTGGAACGCATCTTTGCAAGGATCTCTCACGTCTGAACAACGAGATCATGATCGTCGACAAGGATGAAAGCAAGCTGGAGGACTTGCTCCCCCTCGTTGTCAGCGCAAAAATCGGCGACTGTACCAACGAAAAGGTGCTCAAAAGCCTCGGCATCGGTAACTTTGACGTCTGCTTTGTATGTATTGGCAACACCTTCCAAAGCAGCCTTGAGATCACAAGCCAGCTAAAGGATTTGGGTGCAAAATATGTTGTCAGCAAGGCAAACCGCGATATACACGCTAAATTTCTGCTCCGCAACGGTGCAGACGAGGTCGTTTATCCCGACTTTGATATTGCCGAGAAAATTGCCGTGCGTTTTTCCGCAAATCAGGTTTTTGATTATGTAGAGCTTGGAAACGGCTATTCCATCTATGAAATTGCACCGCTGCCCGAATGGATCGGCAAAACGATTCAGGACGTCAATTTCCGCGCGGTCTACAACACAAATATCATCGGCATTAAGTCCTGCGGAAATATCAAGCTCACGCCGGGACCTGACTATATTTTCCAAAAGGACGAGCATCTAATGGTACTCGGACATCAATCAGACGTTGAGGAGATTGTAAAAAGGCTGTAAAAGTGACATAAGCAACGGATAGCCACAATAGCGTCCATCCGTTGCTTTTTCCATCTTAAATATCCTGACCTTCGTCCGGTTTCTGATAAATCTGCACAAAATTCTCGACAACCTCTGCAAGCTTTTCATAGCTCATAGACGTCGTATCAAGGCAGAAATTATAATTCCTTGCATCGTTCCAGTCACGTCCGGTATAGTAGCGGTAATACGCCGCCCTGTACTTATCGCTTTTCTCAATTTTTTTCACTGCTTCCTTTTCCGAAAGACCGTTCTGATTCATCACGCGCACCACGCAATCTTTTAATGGTGCATAAAAGTACAATCGGATCACCGACGGGTGATCTCTTAGGACATAATCTGCACAGCGCCCGATGATAATACAGGACTCCTGTGCAGCAAGCTCCCGAATCACCTTTGCCTGATACTGAAACAAGTTATCGTCCGACACAAAATCTGCGCTCTCCGGCGAGAGAACGCCTCCCGTATATGGATGCTTTCGCAAAATTCCCGGCAACGGTGATTTTTTGAGCCGTTCATCCGCCTGCCCAAACAGCGCCTCATTGATCCCGCTCTCATCTGACGCGATCCTTAATATCTCTCTGTCGTAGTAATTCATCCCAAGCCGCTGCGCCAAAAGCTTTCCGAGCGTTCTTCCTCCGCTCCCATAGCTTCTTGCAATCGTAATAACCGTTTTCATCGCTTCCTCCTTGTTCCTGCCTCTATTCCCCCAGATATGCTTTTTTCACAGAATCGTTATCCAGCAGCTCCCCTGCTGCGCCGGAAAGGACGATCCTTCCCGTTTCCAGCACATATGCCCGATGCGCGATTGCCAATGCTTTTTTTGCATTCTGCTCCACAAGCAGCACGGTCGTTCCCCCCTCTGAAATCTCACGGATGATATGAAATATTTCATCGACGAAAATTGGCGACAGCCCCATGGACGGCTCATCCATCAAAATCATTTTCGGCTTTGACATCAGTGCCCTTCCCATTGCGAGCATCTGCTGTTCTCCCCCGCTTAACGTGCCTGCCAACTGGTTTTTCCGCTCCTTCAAACGCGGAAAACTCCGATAGACACGCTCTAATGTCTCCGCAATCTCTTTTTTGTCCTTTCGCGTATAAGCTCCCAGCTTTAAATTTTCATATACAGACAGCTCCGCAAATACGCGCCGTCCCTCCGGCACATGCGACAGCCCCATCGAAACAATTTTATGCCCCGGCAGCTTTGTAATATCTGTTCCCTCAAATAAAATCTCTCCGGCAGCCGGCTTTTGCATTCCTGTTATCGTCTGAAGCGTCGTCGTTTTCCCCGCTCCGTTCGCCCCGATCAGTGCAATGACCTCTCCCTCGCTTACCTCAAAGGAGATGCCCTTGATCGCAGCGATCATCCCATAACATACCTCCAGATTTTTCACTTCCAGCATTGCCATGTTAAAGCCTCCTCTATCGAAATCTTCGCTCCATTTCTTTTTTCTCCCCGACGCACACACGCTCCCGCTCCTTCTTGTATTTTGACTTTCGCCGGCAGTCCTGCATTTACTTTGCGGTGCTTCACCCGCTTCTGGTCCCACACTCTCACTTTTCCATGTTCGCCGCATCAGTTTTGCCATAGATCGCTCTATGCTGCGCCTTGATCCTGTTATTCCCCGCCTAAATATGCCTTGATAACCTGAGGGTTTCTTAGCACCTCACCTGTCGCCCCTTTGGCGAGCACCTGACCGAAATCCAGCACCGTCAATGTTTCACAAATACCGGAGACCAGTTTCATATCATGCTCGATCAAAAGGATCGTCATGCCGAATTTTTCCTGCACAAATCGAATCGTATCCATCAATTCTCCCGTCTCATTCGGATTCATGCCTGCCGCCGGTTCATCCAAAAGCAGCAGCTTCGGGTTTGTCGCCAGCGCACGCGCAATCTCAAGCTTTCTCTGCTTTCCGTAGGGAAGCTTTGCAGCAAGAGTGTCCGCCTCATCCTCAAGCTGAAATACCTTTAAAAGCTCCATTGCCCGCTCCTCCATCTCCCGCTCTGCCCTGTGATATTTCGGCAGCCGCAGAATTGCCGCAAGCGTTGGATAGGACATCCGGTTATGCAGACCGATCTTAACATTATCGAGCACGCTCTGTTCCTGAAACAGACGGATATTTTGAAAAGTACGCGCGATTCCCGCCTGATTGATTGCTGCCGTGTTTTTTCCTGTGAGCTCCCTGCCGTCTAGGCAAATACTTCCCTCCTCCGGCCGATAGACCCCGGTCAGCAGATTAAATACCGTTGTTTTTCCCGCTCCGTTCGGTCCAATCAGCCCGCAGAGCTGCCCTTTCTCAATCGAAATATGAAATCCGTCCACCGCCTGAAGTCCGCCGAAGGAAATTCCGAGATTTTTCACCTCCAATAATGCCATTGCTACACCGCCTCTCTTTTTTTCTGAAGTCCGGCGGTGATTTTCCGCCGCCACTCGATGCATCCCGGCGCCCAGTGAAAGAGCATCATCCCGATAAGTACAACCGAATAAATAAGCATCCGGTAATCGGAAAGACCGCGCAGCACCTCCGGTAAAAGCGTTAAAAGTGACGCCGCGAGAATCGAACCGCGAAAGCTGCCCATACCGCCAAGCACAACAAATACCAAGATCATGATCGACATATTATAGCCAAAATTTGACGGAGTTGCCGTAACTGTCGAGAGATTATGCGCATATAATACGCCGCCCGCCCCCGCGATCGCCGCAGAGATCGTAAACGCCATCAGCTTATATTTTGTAACATTGATCCCGACCGCCTCGGCAGCGATGCGGTTATCACGAATCGCCATGATCGCACGGCCGCTTCTGGAATTAACCAAATGATACACGACCGCAAGCGAGAGCAGTATCAAAACAATTCCCCATGTAAAATTTGACAAATGCGGTATTCTCATCATTCCTCTGGCGCCATTGACCAGCCACTCCCCCTCCTCGGAAAGCGAAATCGCAGCGCCATCCGAAAGTGAAACATACAGTCCGTCCGTATCCCGCGCCACATAAAGCACATTTACAACATTTTTGATGATCTCGCCAAACGCAAGCGTTACGATCGCCAGATAATCGCCTCTTAAACGAAGCACCGGTATTCCGATCAAAAATCCAAACAGCGCCGCAGCCGCAACTCCCGCCAGCAGTGCACAGATAAACAGCAGTATTTCATTTGCAATGGCGTCCTGCAGCAGCTTTGTTGTGAGCGCACCGCAAAACGCACCGACGCACATAAAGCCCGCATGACCAAGACTTAAGTCTCCCAAATAACCGACGCAAAGATTCAGACTGACCGCAACAATCGAGTAAGTACACATCGGTACGAGAAGCCCCTCCATCAGAGATGACATGCCGCCGCCGGCAATCAGAAGCTGCACAGACGCATAAACGATCAGGATTCCCACAAAGGTCACGAGCTGTTCTTTTGTCTTCTTTTTCATCGATTTAAAATTTACTCCTGCCATAGCTCCCTCACCTCCGTCTCAGACCTTTTCCTGTATTTTTTTGCCCAAAATGCCGGTCGGTCTGATCAAAAGCACCAAGATCAAAACAGCAAACACTATGGCATCCGACAACTGGGATGAAATGTAAGCGCGCCCGAAAATCTCTATCAGCCCCAAGAGAATACCTCCAAGAAACGCACCGGGAATCGAACCGATGCCGCCGAATACTGCCGCTGTAAATGCCTTGATCCCCGGCATAGAGCCGGTGTATGGCGTGAGCGTCGGATAAGCCGAGCAAAACAGCACACCTGCAATTGCCGCAAGTCCCGATCCAATGGCAAAGGTCAGTGAGATCGTTGCATTTACATTGATTCCCATCAACTGCGCAGCCTCTCTGTCCTGTGAAACGGCAAGCATTGCCTGACCTGCCTTCGTTTTTTTGATAAAAAGCAGCAGCGCTGCCATAATCAAAATGCACACCGCCACCGTCACAACCGTCGTGCCGGAAATAGTAAGCTGCCCGTCGGCAAGTTCAATCGGTGCAAGCGATACGACCGGAGTAAAGGACTTTGTATCTGCTCCAAACAACAGCAGCGCCGCATTCTGCAAAAAATAGCTGACGCCGATCGCCGTGATCAGTACCGCAAGCGGAATTACACGGCGCAACGGTCTGTATGCAATTTTTTCAATCAGGACGCCGAGCGCCGTACAGACAACAACTGCAAGAAGCACTGCCGCAAGAGGATGCCAGCCCTGCCCGCTCATAGTAAGAAACGTCACATAGCAGCCGATCATGATCACGTCTCCATGTGCGAAATTCAGCATCTTTGCGATTCCGTATACCATCGTATAGCCGAGCGCAATGATCGCATACACACTTCCAAGACTGATTCCGTTGATGAAATAAGATAAAAACTCCATAACAATCCCTCTGCTTTTCTATTATTACTGCATCGCCGTATAGGCACCGTCACGAATCACAACCGCCTTTGGCGCCTTGCTGACCTCTCCCGTTTCCAGCCACGTCATCTGTTCTCCGGTCAGACCGTCTACCGTAATTCTCGTCATCGCATCCGTTAATGCCGCTCCGATTTCCTCCGTGCCCATATCCGGTGTCACACCTGCCTCCTCAATCGCCGCCTTAATGATATAAACAGCGTCGTAGGCATCCGCCGCAAACTGATTTGGAATATCTCCGTAGCTCTCCTGATATTTCTTCACAAATGCCTGTGTCATCTCATCCTGCGCATCTGCTGCAAACGGTGTCAAAAGCATCAGTCCCTCCGCAAGCGAGGTATCAAAATTCTCAACCGTAAGAATACCGTCCATTCCGTCTACACCAAAAAATAAAGGATCATAGCCCATGGCATCTGCCTGAGTCAGGATAACGGAAGCCTCGGTATAGTAAATGGGCATAAACACAAGATCCGCTCCCGCACTCTGCGCCTTCTTAAGCTGCGTGGAAAAATCTGTTTTGGAATCTGCCGTAAAGGCTTCCTCCGCTACAATCTCGATCCCCAGCTTCTTCGCCTCCTCCGTGAAGGTCTCCGCTATACCAGAAGAATAGACTGTTGAACTGTCATAAATGATAGCGACCTTTGCTCCAAGATTATTTTGGGCAATATACTGTGCCGAAGCCGTCCCCTGATTAGGGTCTGTAAAGCACGCCTGAAATACATTGTCATTGACGATCACGTCCGTAGAGGACGCAGACGGCGTCAACTGAAACATTCCGTCCTCCGCCGTTTTATCCGAAACTGCCACACAGGGAGTCGTCGTGACCGTTCCCATCAAAATCTGCATGCCCCAGTCCTTTAAGGAATTATATGCATTCACAGACTTTTCTGTATCCCCCTGATCATCCTCATACTGAAAGGAAATCGGATAACCGTTGATGCCGCCCGCTGCGTTGATCTCATCCACCGCAATCTGTGCGGCATTCATTACCGCCTGCCCGTAAATAGCGGCGTCTCCTGTCATCGGTCCGATGCTCCCGATCCGAAATACTGTACCGTCCGCTTCTCCTCCTGCTGTGTCCGTCTGCCCGCAGCTTGCCAGAAAACCTGTTGCCATCACCGCCGCCATACATGCGCTCCATATTTTTTTCATAAACCTGCCCTCCTCAAATATATTTTCCTTTTTAAAATCATATCAAAATCTAACTCTTTGCTCAATATTCATAATCCACTAATTTATTGATGTATTTTATTTATTAATTATGCAATGTGTTTTATTTCATAACCATATATTATAGTATTAATGAAGGTATGGAATAATGACAAGCAGGAGAGGTTTGCTTTATGGGAGAGAAAGTCTCCCATAAAGCAAAAAAATACCGCACAGGTTTCCCTATCCGGTATCTTCTCAACGCTCATATATTTCCCCATTACTTCACATACGTCTGTATAAGCTCCTCCATACGCTTCTCCACTCCTGCCAAGCGGCACTGCTCCAGCAGCCAATCCATAAAATGTTCTTTCCAGTACTTTATTACATATTGATTCCGCTGTTCATTCTCCATATCCCGCAGCCTATCCTTGTCCTCCTTGAGAATATAATAGCCAACCGCCAGAAAATCAGGCGCTCTCCAGCCGGCAGCATCATCAAGCACCGCCTTAACATTCTCAAGCTCGCTGCGCAGCATCACTTTGTCTATGGCAGACATCTCCTCCGAGTAGTCTGCCGAAAGCCTTCCGAGGCTCTCAACTGTGGAACAAAAATCAAGATCATCCTTCCGAATCGCGCAGTCGTGACAAACCTGTCCCAACTCCTTCATCAGCGCATCAAGACTTAGGCGCACCTCTACCGCCGGCGTCTCAGCCATACAGTCAAGCAGGCGCACGATAGAAGCCTGTGATTCCTTTAAATGCGCATATGCCTCTGCATAGGTTTGCGCAAGCTGTGCGCCAAGCTCTATCGCCTCCCCAAGCTCCTTCATAGCAGCAGCAAGCGTTGCCTTATCGACGCCTCCACTCGCAAGAATCTGCTTTTGGAGCTCCTTCAATTCATTTTTTAAATCTTTTGACCTTCTGCGCGCGGCAGCCCTCTCTGCAAATCCCATAGCCTCCACTTTTCCTCCCGCTTTTCTGTAACCCTCCGCTTACGAAAGGCTTGATATTTTTAGTATAACATTCTGCACATGAAAAAGACAAGAAAGACATTTTCACATGAGCAGAGCAATTTCCTATATCATAACAACGAGCGACACGCTTCGCGTGCCGCTCTTATGTCAAAAATATCCCGGACAAGGCTTTCGCCTCACGTCCGGGGAAATATTATCATATGCCGTTACGGAAGATGCCGCAGAAAAAAGAACCAGATCACCAAAGCGAAAAAGCCCAGCACCAAAAGTACTGCCGGAATAAATACGATAAACGCTGCAAGGATCATCGCCAGACGATCCTTTTTCTCCAGCTCAACGCCTTCCTCCTCCATACGCTTCTCCAATTCGTCCTCTGCCACATCAACATCAACGACTCTCTTTATTTTCTTTTCAAACAGCATCGTATCCCTCGCTACGCTTATGCCTCAAGCGGATAATGACAAGCCACAAAGTGTCCGTTTCCCTTATCCTCCAGCACCGGAGTCTCGCACTTGCACTTCTCCTGACACTGGTAGCATCTGGTGTGGAACTTACAGCCCGACGGTGGATTCACGGGGCTTGGGATATCGCCCTCAAGAAGGATACGCTCGCGCTTGTCATTCACATCCGTGGTCGGAATTGCAGAGAGCAATGCCTTCGTATACGGATGCAGTGTGCGCGCAAACAGCTCCTCAGTCGGCGCAATCTCCACCATATTGCCCAGATACATAACGCCGATACGGTCGCTGATATATTTTACAACGCTCAGATCATGCGTGATGAACAAATAGGTCAGATGCTCCTGCTCCTTTAATTCAGACAACAGATTCAAAATCTGTGACTGAATCGAAACGTCAAGAGCCGACACCGCCTCATCACATACCACAAAACGCGGATTTAATGCAAGACTTCGCGCAATACCGATACGCTGACGCTGACCGCCGGAAAACTGATGCGGATAGCGTCCGTACATATAGGAGTCAAGACCGCACTTCTTCATAACATCTATGACATAATCACGCAGCGCCGGATCGCCTTTCTTAAACTTTCCGTGCGCCACCAGACCCTCTCCGATAATCTGCCCCGCCGTCATACGCGGATTCAAAGACGAATACGGGTCCTGGAAGATCAACTGAAGCTCGCGGCGCAGCTCACGCATCTTTTCTGCCGGCTGTTCCTTTAGATTGATCATCTCGCCGTCTTTTTCATATAAGATATCGCCGTGCGTCTGCGGATAAAGCTGGAGAATCGTTCTTCCAAATGTAGACTTTCCGCAGCCCGACTCGCCTACCAGTCCCAACGTCTCGCCCTCATAAATATCAATGGAGATTCCGTCATTCGCCTTTACAT
>Garnier_p1__coassemble_1221_pt1 | contig 15711 bp, 14 predicted proteins | sample Garnier_p1__metabat2_high_PE_021 | metagenome-assembled genome bin Garnier_p1 | reverse complement strand
TGCCGTCACAGACCGGACATTTGATGCCGAGACTTTTCTTCGCCGCAAGTCCGCGCCCGCCCTTCCCGACAAACGGATGGATGCGGGCGGCAATCTGCGCAGTCAGATCACGGTCGATCATCGCCACCGTCTCCCTGCGGATAAAATCCTCCAGCTTCGCGCGGTAGTCCTCCATGACCACCGTGCCCCTGGTGATGCCGTCCAGCCCTTTTTCCCATGACGCCGTCATTTTGGGATTCAAGAGCGCGGGAACGGTCAGCGAAACCACCTCAAAGATCATCTCTCCCAATCGCTCCGGTGTGAGCACCTGTGTTTTCTTGTTGAGGTTCAGATAACCGATCCTGACTAGCTTTCGTATGATTTCCGCCCGCGTTGCGGACGTTCCGATCCCTGAACCCTTGATCTGCTCGCGCAGCTCCTCCTCCTCAATGAGCTGTCCCGCGTTCTCCATCGCAAGCACCATCGAGCCTGAGGTGTAGCGTTTCGGCGGCGATGTTTTTCCCTCCCGCATGGAAAACCCATCGACTGCCAGCGTATCTCCTTTTTTTATCTGCGCTGCAGCCGCAAGGAGACTGCGGTTATCCAACGTGATATCATCATGTGCGACGCCATCACTCTTTGGATCTTCATGCTCTGTGCCATCCCCACCGCCGCTCGCCGTCCCGCCTTTTGGGCGCGCCGCAGGACTCTTTGGCATTCCCGCAATCTCAAGATACCCCGGCTGCTTTAATTCCTTCGCCGACGCAAACAGCTTTTCGCCGTCCATATCCACCACCAGCTTTACTGTCCGGTATTCGGCTGGCGGATAAAAAATGCTAAGGAAACGGCGCACGATCAGATCATACACCCTGCGCTGCAGATCGTGCAGCGAGCCAAGCTCCGACAGTTGTCCGGTCGGAATGATCGCGTAGTGGTCGGTGATCTTCGCATCATCCGTATACTGCGTCTTTGCAATGTTTTTATATCTGCCCTCCGCCAGAATACGCTCCGTGTATTTTCCGGTAGGCTCATAGACCTTTAGCTTGTGAAGATTTCTTCCGATCTCCTTTGCCACCGCCGAGGAAAGCACGCGCGCATCCGTTCTGGGGTAGGTCGTCAGCTTCTTCTCATAGAGCTCCTGCGCCACTGCCAGCGTCTCGTCGGGGCTGATCTTAAAACGCTTCGCACACTCCGCCTGCAGCTCTGCGAGATTAAAAAGCAACGGCGCACGCTTTTTCTGCACACCCTGCTCAAGCGTGTCCACAACCGCGCGCCTTCCCGCAAGCGCACCGATCAGCTCCTTCGCATCCTCCTGCTTTTTAAAACCGTTTTCCTTATATAAGAGCGGCGAGCCAAAATATTTCGAGCCCTCCACCGCCTTCCACTCCGCCTCGATCACATCCCCGTCGCCGCTTCCCTCCGGCAGAAAATTCCCGATCACCCGGTAAAACGGCGTTTCCGCAAAATTCCGTATCTCGCGCTCACGGATGACGACCATGCCAAGCACACACGTCATGACGCGCCCCACGGCAATCGCCGTATAGCTGCGCGTCGCCGCCGCATCGTTTAGCAGTCTGCCGTATTTGACGGACATCGCGCGGGAAAAATTGATGCCCATCGCATAATCTTCGATCGTGCGCATCACGCCGGATTTTGCAAGGTTGTCATACTCCGACATCGCGCGCGCCTCGCGGATGCCGCGCAGAATCTCCTCCTCGGTCTGCGAATCGATCCAGACACGAAGCTCCCGCATCCCCTTGCGCACACCGCCGAATTTTCGGATATTTTCCTCGATCGTCTGTCCCTCTTTTCCGGCATCGCCCGCCCAGTAGACGGTGTCGATGTCGTCCCGATGCAGCATGCGGTGCACTACATCATACTGCCTGCTCACATTCGGGATCACGTTATATTTATACTGCTCCGGCAAAAACGGCAGATCCTCCAGACGCCATTTCTTATATTTCTCGTCGTACTCCTCCGGATAAACCATCTCCACCAGATGACCGACACACCATGTCACCACATAGCTGTCATTTTCTATGTATCCGTCCTTCCGCCCTGAAACGCCCAGAATCCTAGCAAATTCCTGCGCTACACTCGGTTTCTCCGTGATAATCAGGGATTTTGACAAAACCATTTCCTCCAAATCCTGTATTCTTTGTTCTCTGTTTTCCGGCAATGTTAATTGCATATCCGGGTAAAAGCCGAAACTATTATATCATTGCTTTCCTCTGCCAGCAAGAAAGAGTTTCACTTAGCAGTGCCTATTATGGTAACATAAAAAATGCCATAAAGGATAAGCTTTGAGATTCGCTCCCCCTCACGGCATTTTCTTCTTTTCTCGATAAGCATGCAAAAGCGTACAACCGGACAGACCCACGACGATGCCTTTTCCTGCCCCTATTTCTTCACGATATATCCCTGCGCCTTCAACAGCTCTGCACAAAGAATCGCACCGCCAGCCGCGCCGCGCACCGTATTATGGGAAAGACCGACAAATTTCCAATCATACACATGATCTTCCCTCAAACGCCCGACAGAGATGCCCATGCCGTTCTCATAATCCACATCCAGCGCAACCTGCGGACGGTTGTCATCCTCAAGGTATCGTATAAACTGCTTTGGCGCACTCGGCAGCTCCAGCTCCTGCGGCACTCCGCGAAAATCAAGCAGCGCCTCAAGCAACTGCTCCTTTGTCGCCTTCTTGCGAAGCTTCACAAAAACTGCCGCCGTATGTCCGTTTAACACAGGCACACGAATGCACTGGCAGGTAATGACCGGCGACTGTGCCGGAACAATCTCCTTTTTCTCCTCATCCACATATCCCCAGATGCGGAGCGGCTCCTTCTCCGACTTTTCCTCCTCGCCGCCGATATACGGAATGATATTTCCAACCATCTCCTGCCAATCTGCAAATGTCTTTCCCGCACCGGAAATTGCCTGATAAGTTGTTGCCACCACCTCGTATGGCTCAAATTCCTTCCATGCAGTCAGCACCGGAGCATAGGACTGAATCGAACAATTCGGCTTTACCGCAACAAAACCGCGTGTTGTACCTAACCGCTCCTTCTGATAGCGAATGACCTCCATATGCTGCGGATTGATCTCCGGCACGACCATCGGAACATCCGGCGTCCAGCGGTGTGCGCTGTTATTGGAGACAACCGGAGTCTCCGTTTTGGCATACGCTTCCTCGATGCGTTGGATCTCCTCCTTTGTCATATCCACGGCTGAAAATACAAAATCTACCTTTTGAGCAACCTTCTCCACCTCATTGACGTTCATGACGATCAGATTTTTCACCGCATCCGGCATCGGCGTATCCATCTTCCAGCGGTCTCCGACCGCCTCCTCATATGTCTTACCGGCGCTTCTTGAACTTGCTGCGATTGTCGTCACCTCAAACCACGGATGCTCCTCCAATAAGGAAACAAACCGCTGTCCGACCATACCTGTTCCGCCAAGAATGCCAACCTTTAATTTTTCACTCATCGTTTTTCTCCTTCCTGCTCCCGTGCCGCCGTTTGTCCGCATTGTGCGGACAGATGTCTTTATAACTCATATATTATGCGATTCTTTTCAAAAAATCAATGCCTATTTTGCCAGAAACTCCTTTTCCGCTGCAATCACACGCTCCATCGCTTCCTTTCCCGGCGCACCAACCGTCAGCCGCTTGTTCACACAGGTTTCCAGCGAAATCGCCTCATAGACATCCTCCGCAAATACAGGGCTGAATTTTTTCAATTCCTCCAAGGGCACCTCATCGATCGCAATTCCCCGCGCAAGACAAAAAAGCACGAGCTGTCCGATGATCCCATGCGCATCACGGAACGGCACTCCACGGTTCACAAGATAATCTGCAGCATCCGTCGCATTGGTAAAGCCACAGCCTGCGGACCGCCGCATTCTGTCCCTGTGAAATTTTAACGTGTCAAGCATTCCCGTAAAGAGCAGGATACACCCTTTTACCGTATCCATCGCATCAAAGGCAGACTCTTTATCCTCCTGCATATCCTTATTATATGCCAGCGGAAGCCCCTTCATCGTTGTGAGCAGCGCCTGCAGCGCGCCGTACACACGTCCCGTCTTTCCGCGCACCAGCTCGGCAATATCGGGATTCTTCTTCTGCGGCATAATACTGCTTCCCGTACTGTAAGCATCGTCGATCTCCACAAACTGATACTCATTGGAGTTCCATAAAATAATCTCCTCCGAGAAACGCGACAGGTGCATCATGATCGTTGCGCACGCCGCCAGAAATTCAATCAGATAATCGCGATCGGAAACGCCGTCTATACTATTTAACGCCGGACCGTAAAAGTCCAGCAGCTTCGCCGTGTACTCACGATCCAGCGGATAGGTCGTTCCTGCGAGTGCGCCGCTGCCCAGCGGACAATAATTCATACGCTCATAAATATCCGAAAGGCGGAGACAGTCCCGCTTAAACATTTCAAAATACGCGCCCATATGGTGAGCCAGTGTGATCGGCTGTGCCTTTTGTAAATGCGTAAAGCCCGGCATCACTGTCTCGGTATGCTCCTCCATGATCCTCAAGATCACTTCGAGCAGATCCTTTAAAAGCCCTCTTGTATTTAGAACCTCCTGTCTCGTATACAAACGCATGTCAAGCGCAACCTGATCATTCCGGCTCCGTCCGGTATGCAGCTTCTTTCCGGTATCACCAAGCCGCTTGATCAACTGCGCCTCCACAAAGCTGTGAATATCCTCATATTCCTCTGTGATCTCAAGCTCTCCGTGCTCCAACTGCGCGCAGATGATCTCAAGCTCCCTTACAAGCATTTCCGTTTCTTCGGCTGTTAGGACTCCCTGTTTTCCAAGCATCTTCACATGTGCAATGCTTCCCCTTATATCCTCTTGATAAAGTCTCCGGTCAAAAGTAATCGACGCGTTAAACCGATATACCAGCGCATCCGTTTCTTTTGTGAATCTTCCGCCCCATAACTGTGCCATAAGTTCCTCCGTTTCCAAGTCTCACACGGCAAGCCTACGCCTCCTGCCCGCCTTGCTCCCTACTCCTTTGCTCCCGCGCCGCGATCTCCTCCTCACGCTGCCGTTTGGAAAAGACGCAGCCGCAGTAATCCTGACGGTACATGCCATGCTCCTCTGACAGCTCAACCGAGCGCTTATAACCGTTCTTCTTCTTAAAATCAGAGCTTAGATAGCGGACGCCGTATGCTTCCCCCAGCGCCTCCCCGATTTCATTCAGCTTTCCCGCATTTTTTCGCGGACTGATGGAAAGCGAGGTCGTAAAATAATCCATGCCAAGCTCCTTTGCCAGCGCAGCCGCCTCTCTCAGCCGCAGCTCATAACAGAGGAAACAGCGCTCGCCGCCCTCCTTCAAATCTGCAAGCCCCTTCGTCACCTCATAAAACCGCTCCGTGTCATAGCTTCCCTCCAAAAATTGGATCGGATACTTCGCCGGAAGGCGTTCGATCAGCATCCGCTGCTCCTCCACACGCTTGTAATACTCCTCCTGCGGATAAATATTCGGATTATAATAAAATACCGTGATCCGAAAATATTCAGACAGATACTCCAGACAATAGGAGCTGCACGGCGCACAGCAGGTATGCATCAAAAGCGTAGGCACAATTCCCTGCGCACAAATGGAGGAGAGCTCCTTCTCCAATTCCTTTTGATAATTTTTTGTATACTTATTCGTATTTTCCATGATTTCTCCATATTTTACAAGATTTTTATTAAAAATTCAACACAATCTTTGCATTTTTATTCATTCAATGAACGAGCGAAATCCCCCGAAACACGATCTGCCCACACGAGCAGTTGTTCTGCCCGCCTTCTCCATGTATGATGCGCCAAAAACTCCTCATAGGCTTCTGCGGCGATCGCATGGCGCAGCTCATTATTTTCCATCAGATGCTTTGCCTGCTCCGCCGCGTCGCCCGTTTTCGTCAGCGAATAAAAGCACAGCTTTCGCCCGTTTTTAAAATTTCGTTCCAGATATGGATTGCTGTCCGTGAGCACGACGGCATGGTTTGCCATTCCCGCCGCTATTCGGTCATGCATCCCATGATTAAAAATAGGCGCTGTATTTAACAGAATATGAGCCTTTGCGATCCGCTCAAACGAAAGACCAAACGGCACGCCCCGCTCTCTCCTTAAATTCTGCGCATTTCTATGACGGTATTTTTCCCAGCCCTCACCCATAACGGTAACAGGCACACCGCATTCCAGCAGCTCATCCAACACGATTTTCCGAAAATAATTCCGTATATAAGCATCCACTGCATACATTTCATTCATACACAGCGCAAACTGCTCCGGCTGGAGCTCTGTCCCTTCCTCGTCGAGCAGATCCTCCAGCGCACGCTCCATCGGTATGAGCGGTTCGCTGACCCTTCGCTCGATCAAACGCTCCATGCTCTCCCGTAAATCAGGTCTGGCTTCCTTTACCAGCGCATAGACCCTATCCGGGTCTTCATAAGTTCCCGTAAATAAAATACGGCAATCCGGTTCCTTTTCTCCCTGATAAAGCGCCTCTGTCGCACCCAAAGGAAGCGTATGTACCGTAGCAACCTTCGGATAATAGGTACGCACATACATTTCCTGCGCCTCATCCAGCACGACCGCGTGAAGATTCTTCACGCCGCTTGTCAATCCTGTATAGTGAAACAGCGGATGATCCAGAATATAATCAAAAAACGGTGCATTTAGCTGTTCCAGATAACGGCCTCCCTCCTCCAGCTCCATACGCGGAAGCATGGAATTGAAATCTACGGCAATCCGGTAGCTTCCGCCAAGAAACGGCATAAGCGCCGCATCCAGATCATCATCCGGTGAAAGCTCGCAGATGTCCGCCGCAAATCCAAGCTCCTCAAATGCAGCGGCAAGCTGATGCGCAAAAAAATTTCCTGAGCAATAGCAAATTTCTCTTGAGCTAAAAATAAGAACCCGTTCCTTTTTCTCTCTCTTTTCCTTCACAGTACTCTCCCAAAACAATGAGGCTTCGTTCCGCACGCGGAAGCTGTGGCGCAATCAAACGCTCCGCCTCCAAAATCTCCTGATATTACAGGGGACTTCTACCAAGCCAAACGCCTCGTAAAAGTCCCCCCTTCTTAAGCCTTTAAAAATTTAAGCGCCAAAATCCCAACGAGATAAACGACGCAACATAGCAGCATAAAAACAAAACGATCCAATACAGCCCCCGCAGCCGCCTGCATGGCGATCACAAGACCATGCAGCCAGATTGGCACATCATGCAGACAAACAACCATCCCTGCTTCCAGCAAAACAATCACACACACCGCAACTGCCGGTACATGAAGCCCCAGAATGGAAGTCAATATTACCAAAAGCACTGCCGCGATCATTCCAAAAATGATCAGCATTTTCTTATTTTCTGTATCTGCCACAACGATTCCTCCTCTCTGATTACATTTCGCTTAAGTGCTTGTACACTCTCTGGATCAGCATCTCTAACGCCACCGCATTTTCTCCGCCCTCCGGAATGATAATATCGGCGCGGCGCTTGCTTGGTTCCACAAACTGCTCATGCATCGGCTTTACCGTTGTAAGATACTGGTCAATCACACTGTCAAGCGAACGTCCCCGCTCCTTTACGTCACGGACGATCCGCCGCAAAATGCGCACGTCCGCATCGGTATCTACGAACACCTTAATATCCATCAGTTCACAAAGCGAGGGCTCTGCAAAAATCAAAATCCCCTCCAGCACGATAACGGGAGCCGGCGCTACCAAGACGGTTCTGTCCGAACGGTTGTGCACGGAATAGTCATAAAGAGGCATCTCAATCTCCACTCCTCTTTTCAACGCCCGTATATGCTCACACAAAAGCTCCGTATCAAAAGCATCGGGATGATCGTAATTCAGCTTTGTCCGATCCTCATAGCACATCTCATCATGACGCTTATAGTAATTATCATGGCGCAAAATACTAACCTCATCTCTGCCGAAGCTGTCAACCAGCTTATCGGCAAGCGTGGTCTTGCCGCTTCCGGTTCCGCCTGCAATTCCAAGCAATATCGTATTCATGTCAATCTCCATTCCAAAGCGTTTTTTCTCCCGGTGTTATTTGCCGATGATCGCAAGCGTTGCACTCGTCCCAAGACGGCTTGCGCCTGCATCGATCATGCACTGCGCTTCCTCTGCTGTATGAATACCGCCGGATGCCTTAACCCCAAGCGCTTCTCCTACCGTTCTTCGCATCAAAGCCACGTCCTCCGCCTTTGCGCCGCCGGTAGAAAAGCCGGTAGAAGTCTTTACAAAATCCGCTCCTGCCAGAGCCGAAAGCTCGCACGCTTTTTTCTTTTCCTCATCTGTCAAAAGGCAGGTTTCAATAATGACCTTAAGCACAATATCCTTGCCGCAGACATCCTTTAAGGTCTTGATCTCGTTTTGAACGTAGTCGTATTTACCGTCCTTTAGCGCGCCGACATTGATGACCATATCAATCTCTGTCGCTCCGTCCTCAATCGCAGCCTTCGTCTCAAACGCCTTCACTCTCGTATCGGACATTCCAAGCGGAAATCCCACGACCGTACAGACGTCTACTCCCGATCCCTTTAGCTTCTCTGCCACAAATTTTGTATAATACTGATTGACGCAAACTGACGCAAACTGATTTTCAAGCGCCTCCTCACAGATTTTTGCGACCTGTGCCTCCGTCGCCTCCGCCTTTAAAATGGTATGGTCAAAATATTTTGCAGAAATCATTTTCTCTCCTATCCGCACACAAAAGGTGCTGTTATTTTTTTAACTCCTTTGGTCCAAACCCCATGGGAAACAATTCCTCCAACGTAAACACGCGGTACTCTGTTTCCGATTTTACCAGGATCACCTGAAAGGCTTTTGCATCGCAAAACTCCATCATAACCTGACGGCAGACGCCGCAGGGCGGACAGTAATCAAGCGCTGCCGCCCCCTGCGCGCCGCCCGCGATCGCAATTGCCGAAAATTCACGTTCTCCCTCGCTGACTGCCTTAAAAAAGGCTGTGCGCTCCGCACAATTTGTCGGCGTGTAGGAGGCGTTCTCAATGTTGCAGCCGGTATAGATTTTTCCGCTGCGCGTAAGCAGCGCTGCCCCCACACGAAAGCCCGAATACGGAACATACGAGAAGGTGCGCATGCGAAGCGCGGCTTTTATTAATTCCTCCATATTTTCCTCTCCTAACGAGCTCCCTTGTCATACGGAATCCCCTCTGCCTTAGGCGCGCTGGAGCGCTTTGAGGTAAATGCCAGCACGATCAGCGAAACGATATAAGGAAGCATATTATAAACACCGCTTGGGATGTTTAAGCTGACTAGGAAATCAAAGCCAAAATAAACATTTGAAAGCGCCCGGAAAAATCCGAATAATACAGCCGCCAGAGCGATGTTTTGCGGCTTCCACTTACCGAAGATCATAACAGCAAGGGAAAGGAAACCAAAGCCTGCCACGCCGTATTCAAACTTCCATTCGGAAACACCTGCCGTAATATACATAATACCGCCGAGACCGCCGAGCGCACCCGAAATCAAAACGCCTGCCCAGCGCATCTTATAGACGTTGATCCCAACGGAATCCGCCGCCTGCGGATGCTCGCCGCATGCCATAAGACGCAGACCGAACTTTGTCTTATAAAGCACGACATAGGATGCGATCAGTATAAGAACAGCCACAAGCATCAGCCAGTTAAATTCAAACCCGCCGATATTTACAATAAACGCCTTTTTCTCCTCAATATACTGTACGATCGAGGAATGGTCGTCAGGATTGCTGATCGTGTTGATCGACTTTACGATCACGGTTGCAGCCGCTGTACCGAGAATATTCATCGCCGTACCGACAAGCGTCTGATCCGCCTTAAAATGGATCGCTGCGACAGCAAGCAAAGATGCATAAAGCAAACCGATCAAAAGCGCTGCCAGAATTGTCAGCAGAACGATCATAAATCCCGAGGTTCCCGCGGGCAGATAGCGCATCATAAGCGCGCCGCCCATCGCTCCCATAACCATAATGCCTTCCAGACCAAGATTGATCACCCCGGAATGCTCCGAAAAACAGCCGCCGAGCGCGACGAGCATAAGGATACAGGCAAATAAAATTGTATACTGAATCAATAATACCATTAATTGTCTCCTCCTTCCTCTGCCTTCACTCTGCTTTTTTTCTCCTCCGATTTGTTGATCGAGCGGTTGATGATCATCTTTAAGAAGCCCACAAAGCCACAAAGATAAATGATCAGCGCCGAAATCAACTCAGAGATCTGCGAACAGTAAATCGTCAGATCCACATGCGTGCCTCCCTCTGTAATATGCTGGATAAAGAAGGAAGAAAAAATCGCTCCAATCGGACTAAGTCCGCCAAGAAAGGCTGCGGCAATGCCGTTAAAGCCCATTGCAGGGATCGAGGAGATCGTCACCTGCCACTGCTCAATATCTGTCTGGTACAAAAACGCCCCTGCAAGCCCTGCCAGAGCTCCGCTGATCGCCAGCGACACGATAATATTTCGCTTTTCCGCCATGCCGCAGTATTTCGCCGCATTCTTATTATAGCCCGTCGCCTTTAGCTCATAGCCAAACTTCGTCTGATTTAAGACCACCCATACAAGAATCGCAAAAAAAACCGCAAGAGGAATTGCAATGCTCACATATTTATTATTACTGAAAAAAGTCTCTAAGCCCATGGTCGGAAGAATCGCAGCTTTTCCCTTCGCCTTAAGCGTATAGGTGTAGGCGCTCGCCGCCTCCTTCACCTTTGAAAGAAGCATATTCGTAAAATAAAGTCCGATCCAGTTGAGCATAATACCGGAAATCACCTCATTCACATTAAAATATGCCTTCAGCGCTCCCGTCATCATTCCAAACAACGCGCCTGCTGCGGCTGCAAACAGCATACATGGCAGCCAGCCCCAGCCAAGTCCAAGTGCTGCATACAGACAAGCGCAGGAGCCCATAACATACTGCCCTGCCGCCCCGATATTAAACAGCCCCACCTTGTACGAAAACAAAATCGACAGGGAGCACATAATCAACGGCGCTGTCTTCACCAGCGTTGTCCCCAAATGCTTCAACTGCATATTGGTCCTGCTGTAGCCAAAGAAATTCTTCGCGATGGATACGATCGCCTCCCATGCTCCGCTCGGATCGATCAGCAACAGGACAACATACCCGACAAACATACCCACAAGAATACAGATCACCGAGGTAAGCAGAGACTGCACCCCTTCATTTTTCAAAATTTTTTTCATGATACAGTCACCTCCTCTTTTCTGGCGCCTGCCATATAAAGACCTAATTCCTCCTGCGAGGTAGTCTTGGGATCAAACTCGCCGACGATCTCTCCCTCATACATGACAAGAATACGATCCGGCACATCCATAACTTCGTCCAGCTCCAACGATACAAGCAGCACTGCCTTTCCGGCGTCGCGCTGCGCGACAAGCTGCTTGTGGATATATTCGATCGCGCCTACATCCAGTCCTCTCGTCGGCTGTACCGCGATCAATACCTCCGGATTTTTATCAATCTCACGCGCGATGATCGCCTTCTGCTGGTTACCGCCCGACATGCTTCGCGCCACTGTCACAGGCCCCTGTCCCGATCTCACATCATACTGCTCGATCAGACGCTCCGCATTCTTTCGGATATTCTTAAATCTTAAAAATCCCGCCTTATTCGTGAACTCCGGCTCAAAATACCGCTGCAGCACCAGATTATCCTCCAGAGTATAATCAAGAACCAGTCCGTGCTTATGGCGATCCTCGGGAATATGGCTCAATCCCATGACATTTCTCTGGCGAATGGTGCTATGTGTAATATCCTTTCCGCAAAGCTCAATCTTTCCCGATACCAAAGGCTCAAGACCTGTCAGCCCATGCACAAACTCTGTCTGCCCGTTTCCGTCGATTCCCGCAATGCAGACAATCTCCCCTGCGCGTACCTTTAGTGAAACATTCTTGACTGCGTTGTTCTTATGCACCTTTGATGCAACCGTCATATTCTCGACCGAAAGCAATACATCTCCCGTTTTATGCTCTTTCTTTTCCACATGGAAATTCACGTCACGCCCGACCATCATCGCAGAAAGCTGCGCCATTGTCGTGTCTGCCGTTTCAACCGTTCCGATATACTTTCCCTTGCGGATAACGGTACAGCGGTCTGCCACCTCCATGATCTCGGCAAGCTTGTGAGAGATAAACAGAATACTCTTTCCCTCGTTGGAGAGATTCTTCATGATCTGCATCAGCTCCTTGATCTCCTGCGGCGTCAAAACAGCAGTCGGCTCATCGAAAATCAGAATTTCATTCTCACGATAGAGCATCTTTAAAATCTCGGTACGCTGCTGCATACCTACCGTAATATCCTCGATCAACGCATCCGGATCGATCTGAAGCCCGTACTTCTCCGAAAGCTCCAGCACCTTCTTTTTCGCCTCCGCCTTCTTTAAAAAGCCCAGCTTGTTCGGCTCTACTCCAAGGATAATATTATCGAGCACGGAAAAGCACTCAACCAGCTTAAAATGCTGATGGACCATACCGATTCCCAAATCGTTCGCATCATTTGGGTTTTGAATCTTCACTTCTTTTCCGTCTTTTTTGATGATGCCCTCCTCCGGCTGGTATAAGCCGAACAGTACACTCATCAATGTAGATTTTCCGGCGCCGTTCTCGCCAAGCAACGCGTGAATCTCACCCTTTTTCAACTGCAGTGAAATATTGTCATTGGCAATAATGCCGGGAAACTTTTTTGTGATATTGAGCATCTCAATCGCATAAGCCTGTTCCACAATTTTTCCCCCTATGTTTTGTTCTTAAAAATGTGTATATAGTAATTTTACCGTCTTTTTATACTTTTTTCAAGAAAAATTAACCGTTTTTGCACATAGAAAAAACGGGACGACAGCAAAAACTGTCCGCCCCGTTTTCCTTAAACACGTTACACCTTTTATTTCAGATTTCCAAGGTCCTCAAACTTCACAGCCTTCACCTGCGGCGCTGCACTAATATCACTCGATACGGTGATCGTGCCATCAAAGAGCTGTGCAACCAGTGCCTTGTAATCCTCTACCGTAAAGGTATCGTTCCACTGTGTTGTCTCGATAGGAAGCTGTACATAGTTTGCTTCCGGATCTGTTCCTGACACAAGACCAAGTGTAGAAATCTTTCCGGCATACTCTGCCCACTTACCTTCATTGATCACTGCATTTAAGGTATCCTTTGTCGTCGGTGCAAGACCCTTCATTGCAGAGGTCACTGTAAGACCCTCTCCGTAAGCGCCGTTGATAACGGCTGACTGGTCGGTATCTACACCGATCACCTTGGCACCTACCTTAGCTGCAGCCTCTGCAGCAGATGTATAAATACCACCGCCGCATGCAAATACAACCTCTGTTCCGTCCTGATACCAGGTATCCATCGCCGCAGTAATATCGGCATCTCCGTAGAACTGGTTGCCGTAAGCGTATTTCACTTCAACATCCGTAAGACCAAGCTCTGCGGCTGCCGCATCCGCACCCTGCACAAAGCCGTAACCAAAACGGATAACTGCCGGTACTGCCATACCGCCCAAGAAACCGAGGTTCTTGTAGCCAAGCTTTACTGCCGCATATCCTGCCATATAACCGGAAATCTCCTCCTGGTAAACTGCGCAGTATACGTTATCCATATATACATAATCTTCTACATTCCAGTTGTCCGGATTGTAATCGTACTCCTCGCCTGCAAGCGCAACGCCCGCCTCAAGAAGATCGCCTGCAGCAACGTCAAGCGCGATAAACTTTACATCCGTATACTCAGCAGAAATCTCAGCAATCGTTCCGCCGAATGCATAACCCGGAAGCACGATCACATTATATCCGTCATTGATCGCAAGCTCTGCGGAAGCAACACGGTCTGCCGTAGAGTCAGCCGCCGGCTTGTAATACTGGAAATCAATACCGTTCTCCTCACAAAATGCCTTACATGCCTCATAGGTTGTCTGATTGAAGGACTGGTCTGTAATATCGCCGTAGTCCGATCATCGCAACGCTGTACTCGGAAGGCTCTGCCGTATCCGCAGCCGCATCTCCCACCGTGCTCTCCGTACCTTCCGGAGCGGCATTTGACGGTTCTTTTTCTGAAGAACCACAGCCAGCGAGCATAGAGGCTGCCATAGACGCAACTAACAGTACACTCAATACTTTCTTCTTCATAAATAGTTTCCTCCCTACTATTTGTTCGTGAGATGATATACCATTCTATCATCTGTATAAAAATAAATCTCCCAGACTTTTCGGTACTGAGAGTTTTATTTTAAGCCGATAGTCGGACTCGAACCGACGACCTACGCATTACGAATGCGTTGCTCTACCAACTGAGCCATATCGGCAATCTGACGATCCGCAAGTCATCTTCCTTAAGGTCGTGTCTTACATCACACTTGCTTATTATACAGCAATCTAAAAAAAAAGCAAGTTCTTTTTTCAATTTTTAATGACTTTTTTCTCTTGCCTTTTAACTACGCATGTGTTATTTTAAAAACACGCAGTTTTTCTGTGTAGTTCTGTTTCCCGTCACAACAGCAAAGCCTTCCTGTCTATATTTATTCAGGAGGTATCTCACGATTGAAATACAATTATTCCCAGTTTAAACAGCAAATTGTCTCCTCCCTGCAAAAGCAGCTTGGCACAGAGACAAGGATCACGATACAGGACATCGTCAAAAATAACGATACGCATCTGGATGGTCTTACGATTCTCCCTGAAAACTCCTGCGTCTGCCCTACGATCTATCTGAACTATTATTTTCAAAAATACGAAAACGGCTGTCCTATCTCCGAGATTACCGGACAGATGCTCGCCGTCTATCAGGAAAATCTTCCCGCTTCTTCCATAGACTTTTCTTTTTTTACCGATTATACACAGGTCCGATCAAACATCGTTTTTAAGCTTATCAATTATGAACGCAATCCCGAGCTGCTATCGGACGTTCCTCATTACCGCTTTCTCGATCTCGCACTTGTCTTTTACTGCCTGATCGAGACATCGCCGGACGGCTGCGCCTCAATCCTGATCCATAACCGTCATCTAAGCTACTGGAACATTACCGACGACGATCTTTTTGCGCTTGCGCAGCAAAATACACCGCGTCTGCTTGCCTATGAACTGCGTGATATGACGGATGTATTAAGAGAGCTGTGTGCCGCAGAACCCTCCGTCTGTGAGGATGACGCCTCCCTCTCCCCCGCCTCTATGTATATCCTGACCAACCGTGCCAAGCGAAACGGCTCGGTCTGTATCCTCTATGACAATCTCCTTTTAAATTTCGCTAACAGGCTCGGCTGCGATCTCTTTATCCTTCCAAGCAGCATCCATGAGGTCCTTTTGATTCCTGCCAACGGTCAAACGGAGACTAAGGATCTTAGCGAGGTGGTTCGGGAGGTCAACTCCTGCCAACTGTCAAGAGAGGAAATCCTCTCGGATCACGTCTATTATTTCTCACGCGAAACCGGAAGGCTAACCATGTAAATCTGTATTTCCCCTACGGCTCCTCTGCCAGCCTCTCATATAGCTTTTCGTAAGCGCGCGCCGAATTTCTCCATGAAAAATCAAGACTCATCCCACGCGTTACGATTCCCTCCCACGCCGCCTTATGACGGTTGTAAACCTCAAGCGCATAGCGGACCGCACCGAGCAGCTCTCCTGCATCATAATTGGAAAAAGAAAAACCTGTTCCCGTATTTTCATATTCGTTATACGGCTCAACCGTATCC
>Garnier_p1__coassemble_1218_pt1 | contig 15723 bp, 11 predicted proteins | sample Garnier_p1__metabat2_high_PE_021 | metagenome-assembled genome bin Garnier_p1 | reverse complement strand
GCCGTTACTAAAATCGCACTGATCCCTTTTCCCCTCATACTCCTTCTCTCCTTTTCCGTTTTGTTTTTCCCAAAAATGAACCGGTTCATTTTTTAGGAAAATAAAAAAGCCCAAAAAGCTGTACAAAAACTTTTTCCTTTGTACAGCCTAATGCTAACATATTCCATTTTTCCTGTCAATAAAATTCTGATACTTCTGTCAAAATATTAAATTTTCCGTCTCATTTTTTGTTATTTTTGCACAACTCCTTGTTCGTTTTCATCGATCAACTGCTTTCTGTACTTCTCCATTTCTTTTCCCCCGACCTGTTCCGTTCCCGCAAAAGAAAATCCCAGCTTTTTCGCAAAATGAACAGACAGGCGATTTCCCGGTTCGATGAGACAATAAATCTCACTCTGCCCCAATTCCTCCTTCGCATAGTTTAGGATCGCTGTGCACACCTCTGTCGCAATCCCCTTTCTCTGATAAGGGACGCCAACCGCGTAGCCAAGCTCTATTGCCCCGTTTAGCTCCTCCCTGTGCTCTAATCCTGCGCGTCCGATCAGCGCTCCCGTCTCCTTATCACACACAATCCACATCCCGTACCCGTAAAAGCCATACATATGACGGATGTACGCCTGCTGATATTCCTTCTCCTGCTCATAAGGATAGAGCGGCTCGATATATTCCGTCATTCCCTCCCCCTCATACAGCTCAAAAAGCGCATCGAGATAGTCCATCGAAAATTCTTTTACCACGCAGCGCTCGGTTCTAAGAATTGTCCACGGCAGTCCGTGATGACGTTCATAGACGCGTGTAAGAAAGGACAACCCGACTTCTTCAAAGCCCTCTGCCCACATTGTGACGTCTGCACCCTGACGTTCCTCCGCGAAAGCTTCACCCTCCGTCTTTTGCGCTGTTTCTTCACCTCCGGCGGGCGCCAGATAGCCAAGCGCCGCCATGGAAAGCGCAGTTGCCGCACGCAGCTCCTGCACATTTTCGGAGATAAAAATACTTTGCGCAGTCTCAAAACGGCGCAGGTCTTCCTCTCTGCCCAAATCTATCAGGCAGACGTCTCCTCCTTTTGCCGCGTCGCGTTTGAGATTTTCTATCAACTGCTGCCGGCACATTTCCGGCAGACTTCCGATTACAATATAACGTAGCTTTAACATTTTTCTCGCTCCAACAATCAATCGTCCGGTGTCTTTTCCTCTATTGTATTTCTGCGGCTCTTTCTAAGCAAGTATATTTTATGGTTTGTCTCATGTGTTTTTCTAATTAAAAACGGATTACGCCTTTACGAACGGCATATTTTTCGATACAATACCGTTGTGCGGTGCTTTGCACCGCAGGAAAATGAGACCGCTTACGGTCAGAAAGAGGTTACACATGGCAAATCCAATCATTACCATTGAAATGGAAAACGGCGATATTATGAAGGCGGAGCTTTATCCGCAGATCGCACCAAATACGGTCAATAATTTTATCAGCTTAATCAACAAGGGATACTATGACGGTCTGATCTTCCACCGCGTCATCAGCGGTTTTATGATTCAGGGCGGCTGTCCCGACGGTACGGGAATGGGCGGTCCGGGCTATCAGATTCCCGGCGAGTTTAGTGAGAACGGCTTTACAAACGATTTGAAGCATACCGAGGGTGTGCTTTCTATGGCAAGAGCCATGCATCCGGATTCTGCCGGTAGCCAGTTCTTCATCATGCATAAAAATTCTCCGCATTTGGACGGCGCTTACGCAGCTTTCGGCAAGATTACCGAAGGAATGGACGTTGTCAATAAAATTGCGGAGACGACAACCGATTACGGCGACAGACCGGTAACTCCACAGGTCATGAAAAAGGTGACTGTTGAGACTTTTGGCGAGGAATATCCCGAACCGGAAATGTGCCAGTAAGGCGGAGGAATGAGACGATGCGGCGGCATCGTCGATTGACGGCAACGCAGCAGATGAAAATGCAGACAAGTCATTATGCAACATGTGAGTGATACAGTACAATGCATTGGTATAGGAAGGGCAGACGCCGCGGCGTCTGCCCTCTGTTTTCCGACTGCCGATTCTCTCGATTTTACATTTCATCTGAATGCTTCTTTCACACAGGCTCATAGGCAGCGTCTGTCTCTGATTTCTGCACCGTATACAGCGCCGCCATTCCCACTCTGTTCCCGGCCTATACTGTTTGCTGCTTTATATACCTTACAAATCTTTTGATTTCACATCCCTTTTGCCTCTGTCACGGCACATTCACTTTTCTGTATGAACCAAACTGCCGGTACCGCAAAAACACTTGACCAAAACAGCTTAAACGTGTTAAGTTTTCAGAGTGCAGATTTATCATAGGGGTATAAACCCTTTTATCAACCAAGCATTCTAATAAATAACAATGGAGATTTTTATGAACCAAAGAATCCGACTTGCCGCCATCGACCTTGACGGCACCTTATTTGACGAACACAGCCACATCTCGCCATACAATCAGGAGATCATCGGGAAATGTATCGCGCAGGGCGTCACTGTTGTCATCGCAACCGGACGCCCCTATGCCGGTCTTCCGCTAGAGCAGCTTAATGCGCTTGGCGTCCGCTATGCCATTACGGCAAACGGATCTGCCGTTTATACGCTTCCTGAGGGGCGCTGCATTTATGAGAGCTCTATCCCTCACGATGTTTTGTGCCCGCTTATTCGTAAGCTGCAGCAGCAGGAGATTCATCTGGATATTTTCGTAGACGGAAAAGCGTACAGTCTAAACGCCTGTGTGCCGCGCATCGACCGTCTGGCGATGCCGGAATCAATCCTCACTTACATAAAGACTACCCGCACCCTGACAGACGACCTCGCCCGTCTGATCGAAACCGAAAATCTTTCCGTACAAAAGGTGGTTGCCAATTTTTACCCGCTTCCTGATGGAAGCTTTCTCTATCGCGACGAAGCCATCCGGCTGCTTTCCGACTGCCCGGACATTACCTTTCTCTCCGGCGGGTACAACAATCTTGAATTCACGAAAGCCGGAACAAGCAAGGGAACGGGACTTCTGTTTTTATGCCGCTACCTGAATATCCCGCAGGAGGAAACGCTTGCGATCGGAGATACGCAAAACGATCTCGACATCATTCAGACAGCCGCAGTCGGCGTCGCTATGGATAACGCGATACCGGAGGTAAGAAAAGCCGCCGACTTTATCACTCTCTCGAATGAAAAAGACGGCGTTGCACATGCGCTTTGTCATTTTATCCTTGGCGACAGATGATGCCGCCGCCGGCAACATATTCACCATCGTAAAGAACGACTGCCTGTCCCGGCGTTACTGCCCGGACAGGCTCTTGAAATTCACAGCAGATCTCATCCTCTCCCGTTCTTCTCACAACACATCTGCTCCCGCTGTCTGAATAGCGTATTTTTGCTACAAGCTCACGCTCCTCCAAAAGATCTGGAATTGCCATAAAATTGATCTTATCTGCATAGAGCCGGTTTGCAAATACCTCCTCGTTACTGCCAAGCACAACCTCGTTTGTCTCCGGTCTGATCTCCGTCACAAACACCGGATACCCAAGCGCGATCCCAAGTCCCTTGCGCTGTCCGATCGTATAATGCGTGATCCCTCTATGCCTGCCGACAATCCGACCGTCTGTCGACACAAAATTTCCCGGCGGCGGTATCTGCCCTCCGCATTCCCTGTCAATAAATCCCGCATAATCATCATCGGGGATAAAACAAATTTCCTGACTGTCCTTTTTATTGGCTACCCCCAAACCGATCTTTTCCGCAATCGCACGAATCTCATCCTTCGTATAGTCCCCTACCGGCATCAGGGTATGCGCAAGCTGCTCCTGCGTCAGATTAAACAGGGCATACGTCTGATCCTTCGCCGCAGTTACGGAGTTTCGGACAGCATATCTGCCATTTGATAACCGCTCTACTCTGGCATAATGCCCGGTGGCAATATAATCCGCTCCGATCTCAAGACTGCGGCGCAGCAGGGATTCCCACTTAACATAACGGTTACAGGCAATACACGGATTCGGCGTACGTCCCTTTTGATATTCCGCAACAAAATAATCCATGACGTTCTCCTTAAACTCACGCTTAAAGTTCATCACATAATAGGGAATCTCAAGCCGTTCTGCCACACGTCTGGCATCGTCAACTGCCGAAAGTCCGCAGCAGCCGCCGTTTTCCGACTGCTTGCAGGCATCCTCGTCCTGCCATATCTGCATTGTGACGCCGATCACTGTATATCCCTGCTCCTTTAAAAGCCAAGCTGCCACAGAGGAATCCACACCTCCAGACATGCCGACCACTACCTTTTTCTCTGTCATTTCCAAGCCTGTCTTTCTTTTTCTTTTTCCTTCGATGGGAATTTACCCATGAATGAAAATATGAGGTTGCCACAAAGCTGTGACAGCCCCATATCGCTTCTGTTTATATAGTTCCTCTGCACGCTCCTGACAAATACGCGTTACACGAGAGAATTATAAATCTCTCCTGTATTATAATTACAAGTATAGACGCCGTTTTTGCCATAAGTATTTGCCCGCGCCGCCTCTGTTTTTGCATAGGTTTGCGTCAGCGAAGCCTGTATCTTAATCTGGTACCCAAATGAGCCGCGGTCATGGAACAAATCCTTCACGGTTTCCATATCCGCCTTCTTAAAGGCTTCCTCGTTGATCTCAAGCTTATTTCCCTTGCCAATCGTAATGCCGACCTTCGCAAGCAGCTTCTCGTTTACCTTGCTGTAATTTACCATAGCGCCCGCGGCACGCGAAATACTCGTCGTATGAGAATCCTCCGCCTCCTTTAAAAGCTGGTTATAATCCTCAACAAATGCACTGACTGCCTTATAAATAGCATCGGTATCATACTCGGTCTTTGTCGTACCGGACTCGTCCGTTTTTGTTACCTTCTCAAAAACAGAGTTCTTTCCTGTCTCAAGCAGCTTGTCTGCCGATCCTAAAAGTCCCTCAGCGGCGTCCTCAATCTGCGCCAGCGTCTTTGCATCGTCTTTGGACGTATTGGTGGAGAGCATATCTCCAATCTCATCGCTCGTCTCTCCCTTCGCATAATACGCATCGAGAAGCTTGTGATAGCTTCCGCTCTGGATCGTCGCATAATCTACAAGATTAATACCCAGCAGATCTGTTCCAAAGCCTGCCGAAAATCCGTTCCGCTTTGTCTGATTCGTCTGTAAACTTGAAAACAAAACGCCAAGTGATGACGAATCATATGCTGAAATCGTTGCCATTGTATCACTCCTTTGAATCATAAACATCCGTGTTTTATGTGCTAATCTTTATATCGTCATTTTAGCCGGAAAATTTAGAATTTTCAAGCACTTTTTGATAAACGGCTAAGCCTTTCGTCTTTTGCCGCGCCGCTATGCTTTTTCTTCCTCAGATGCACTTTTTGATCTGATTCAGGCGTTCATTGACCGCAAGCATCTCCTCCTTTGTCAGTCCCGGCCCTGCAGCCCCCATGAGGTTCATCAGGCGGATAACGGTAAAGCTTCCCATCATCTCCATCATTTTTTCTGCATTTTGCAAAGATGCCTCCGTCTCGCCCTCATTGCCGCCGCCCATGCGGCTCATCACGCCGCTCATAAGCTCCTGCACCACAGTTCTTCCCTCCGCGGACTTTACGATCTCCGAGAGCTTGTCATTCAGCGAATAATATCCCTCCGGCGCGGTGATGTCAAACCAGTTTAAGACTGCTCCCTTTTCCCTTAAACGGTAAGCCTCATTGAAAGTCTCTGTTTTGCGGATCAGGCTCTCGTCGCGGCATTCTCCTGCAACCGCCGCAAGCACTGTCTCCCCCTCGTTTGGAACATCAAAATAAAAGAAATGCTCCCCGGATTTTTTTGTGCCGAGACTTTTTCCGTTTGCAAACAGCTCCACCACGGGCTGGTTGGAGTAGACCGTTACCTTCGTCACAGCCTCCACGCGATCCACATACCGTTTGCCGCAGATGTGCACAAACGGCTCGTCCGACAGCCATGCCTTATAGGCATAGAAGGCATCCTTTTTATATTTGCGATCAAAGGTCACAAGCCCTTTGTGGTTCTGCCCGTTCTCGCCGCCCTCGTTGCGCGCATCCGCACCGAAATCAAACATATTCCACACATGCGTCGCCCACAGATATTTCCGCGTGAAAAGCTGTTTGATCAGCTCCTCATGGTAGTATGCCTGATATTCCTCCGTGTAATCCCCCTGCTCGGGGTTTGAGGTATGCCAGTTTAACGCCTCGCAGCCATACTCGCTCACGCCTATCGGAAGCTTTGGGAACTCCCTGTGAAACCGGTCAAACCACGGTCCGTTCATTGCTACGTCCCCGCCGTACCAGCCGAAATAATGGTTGTAGGAAACCACATCCGCAATCTGGATATACGGGTCGTGGATGTCGCACATCGACACGACTGCCACGGTAGTCAGTCTCGTGCGATCCAGCCTGTGCACCAGATCATTTAGGATGCGGTGATTTTCCAACAGATCGGGCGCAGAGCTTCCGGTCATCGTGATCTCATTCGACAAGCCCCACACCACGATCGACGGATGATTATAATTCTGTATCACAAGCTCCTTCATCTGGGAGACCGTATTTTCGCGCGCGGACGGCATATGGCTGGAAATATAGGGAATCTCCGCCCATACCACCATACCTCTCTCATCGCACAGATCATAGAAATACTGGTCGTGCTGATAGTGTGCCAGACGGATGGTCGTCGCTCCCAGCTCGCAGATCAAGTCCATATCCTCCCTGTGATGCTCCGGCAGCAGCGCGTTTCCGATACCCCAGCGGTCCTGATGACGGGAAACGCCGCGCAGCGGATACTCCTCTCCGTTTAAAATAAATCCTCTCTCTGGATCGATCTCATAAGTACGGCATCCAAAACGGGTCAAAACCCGATCCAGTTTCCGCTCCCCCTCCGTGAGCAAAGCCTCCGCCGTGTACAGATACGGGTCTTTCCTTCCATTCCAAAGATGTACAGACGGCAGCTCAAACACCGCCTGCGTCTCCGATACGGAAGCTGTTTTTTCGCCGACGATGTTCCCCTCCCCGTCCCAGATGCGGAATGTCAGGCGCTGATCTGTCTTTGCATTTGTCAAAAATACCTCCACGGAAACCTTTGCATCCGCTCCCGTCACCTTGGGCGTTACCAAAATCCCCGGCCCCCCATAATAATCAAGATCGAAATGCGAGGCACTCACCGCAATGATATTCACATTGCGGTAAAGTCCTCCATAAAACGTAAAGTCTGCATTTTGCGGATATACCCTGTCGTTGACACCGTTGTCCACCACAACTACAACAAGGTTCTCCTCCTGCGACAGCGCGTCTGTGATATTGACGCGCCAGATAGAATACCCGCCGTCATGACGCGCAAGCTTCGCTCCGTTGACATACACCTCGGCGGAGGCATTTGCACCGCCAAACTCCAGATAATAAACCTCCGCCTTTGGAAGTTCACTTTTTTTGATGATATTGGCATAGTACGCCGTCCCGCGATAGTAATCGTTGCCGCCGTCCTGCCCGTCAATGTCATTCCATGTATGCGGCAGATTCACCCAACACCATTTCTTAGGCATCTGCTGTGGTACGCCCGCCGTCTCTTTTGAAAAAGCCCATTTTGTATGAAAGCTGATCATTTCCCTCATCTGTTTTCCCCTCCTGTCACAGTGCCTTCTTTTCTTCCGGTATGTTTTGAAAGATCGGCGCACTTCTTCTAACCTATTTTAGGCAAAACATTTCGGAAAAATACATCCGGCTGTCTTTCGTGGAGCAAGCATCCGTATCCGCACCACAAGCGCCTGTCTCCTGACCATATTAAAATTCCTTTTTATTTTCTTGACACTTATTTTCTTTTGCACTAGAATAAGCACAGAACAAAACAACTAGGTATTCGCTTTGGCAGTAAAGGAGGTGAGGTTATGGACGCAGGCGCCAGTTATCCTTCGGGAATCTTAAAACAATTTTATAGAAAAAGGAGCGTAACTGATTATGACAAGAGATATTTTTGTAAAACTCCTAGCACAGCGCCAGTTCAAAGCAGTCAGAAGCATGCTGGATGTGATGAACGAGGTCGATATAGCCTCACTTCTCTCCGAGCTTTCTGATAAGGAGCTTGCGCTTGCTTTCCGTCTCATTCCAAAAGATAAGGCAGCCGAGGTATTCGCAAACATGAATAACTCCCTGCAGACCTATCTTGTGGAAATATTTACCGAGAAGGAGTTAAAGGAGCTGCTAAGCGACCTTTATATGGACGATACCGTCGACCTTTTGGAGGAGCTGCCTGCCAATCTGGTCAACCGGATTCTGGACGCGGTCACTCCTTTAGACCGTAGGCTCATCAACCAGCTTTTAAATTATCCGGATGACAGTGCCGGCGGCATTATGACTACGGAGTATGTCGACATCCACAAAACCATGACGGTTGCACAGACACTTGCGCACATTCGGGAAACGGGGATTCACAAGGAGACGATCTATACCTGCTATGTCACAGATAAACGCCGTTTGATCGGAATTGTCAGCGCCAAAGATCTTTTGACTGCTGACGATGCCGTCTGCATCGAAGATTTGATGGAAACGGAGATCATCTCCGTTGATACGCATACGGATAAGGAGGAGGTAGCGCAGCTATTCACGAAATACGATTTTCTCGCCCTCCCTGTTCTTGATCAGGACAGCCGTATGGTGGGAATCGTGACATTTGATGATGCGATGGACGTTATGGTCGAGGAAGCAACCGAGGACATCACAAAGATGGCGGCAATGAACCCCAGCGAGGATACCTATTTTGAGACCTCTGTTTTTCATCATGCCAAAAACAGAATCCCGTGGCTGCTCGTATTAATGTTTTCCGCAACGATTACGGGAACGATCATCACAAAATACGAAAACGCATTTGCCGCAGTTCCTCTGCTTGTCTCCTTCATCCCTATGCTGATGGATACCGGCGGAAACTGCGGTTCGCAAAGCTCCACGCTGATCATCCGCGGAATTGCGCTGGGAGAGATTCGTTTTCGCGATATATTCAGAGTCATCTGGAAGGAGCTTGGTGTCTCCCTGCTTGTCGGTGCGGTGTTAGCGCTTGCCAACGGCATCCGCATTTATTTTATGTATCAGAATAATTTAGGGCTTGCCATCGTTATCGCTGCATCATTGATGGGAACGATCATAATCTCAAAGCTTGTGGGATGCATTCTGCCCCTGCTTGCAAAAAAGGTCGGTCTTGACCCCGCGATCATGGCGGCGCCGTTAATCACGACGCTTGTAGATACCTGTTCCATTTTAATCTATTTCAATATTGCAACGCTTATCTTCCACTTGTCCACCTAACGATAAGCCTTTCAAAAATTTCTCCTAATATCACGAGCGGACTGCCGCTGCGCAGCGGCGGCAGTCCCGAAAAATAAGGAACTCATACTTTGCTTCCCCCACTCTCACGTTGTAACAAACCGGAAGGGAAGCACACTTTTACAGAGCAATTTCCTATGTTACAAAAAGGGCATCGCCGGATCATCCTAAAACAGATGAACAAGCGATACCCTCTTTCATATCCTTACTTCTTATAAAACTCAAACGCTCTCCACAAAACGTAAAAATGCCGCGCGTCCCTCGTCGGTACACTTATAAACTCCGGCATCCTTTAAGACCTCAAGGAACACAAGACCGATCTCTGTCTCTACAATTTCATGAAGTCTTTCCGGGGTAATCTCGCCCTCCAGTCCGCTTCCAGCCGTAAACCCGTATTTCGGCAAAAATTCCTCGACCCAGTCCGCATGCTTAGAGAGAACCGCATCGCTGCGGATAGAAGCGCCGTCAAGAATCGCCTGCTCCAGGTCTGCCATCTCGGTCTTAAGGCGTGCCGGGAGCACTGCTAACCCCATCACCTCTATCAATCCGATATTTTCCTTCTTGATATGATGCAGCTTTGCATGCGGGTGATACACGCCGAGCGGATGCTCCTGCGTTGTAATATTATTGCGCAGCACAAGGTCAAGCTCATAATCAGTTCCCCTGCGCCTTGCGATCGGAGTGATCGTATTGTGCGCCTCGCCGTCCGTCTCTGCAAATACAAACGCCGCCTCATCCGTATACCCTCTCCACGCAAGAAGAATTTTATCTGCAAGCGCGATCAGACGCTCCTTATCCGCCGCGCTGATGCGGATCACAGACATCGGCCACTTCACGATCCCCGCCTTCACATCGGAAAACCCCGCAAAGGAAATCTCACGCTCCACCGGCGCCTTTGCCATCGCAAACTCATAGCGCCCGCCCTGAAAATGGTCATGGGTTAAAATCGAGCCGCCGACGATCGGCAGATCTGCATTAGATCCTACAAAATAATGCGGGAACTGCGAAACAAAATCAAGCAGCTTTGCAAACGTCGCGCGCTCAATTTTCATCGGCGTATGCTCCCCATGAAAAACGATACAATGCTCGTTATAGTAAACATACGGAGAATATTGGAAAAACCAGTCGCTTCCATTGATCGTTACCGGAACGATCCTGTGATTTTGCCGCGCCGGATGATTGACGCGTCCGGCATACCCCTCATTCTCCTTACAGAGCAGACATTTCGGATAACCGCTCTGCTTTGCCAGCTTTGCTGCCGCAATCGCCTTCGGGTCTTTCTCCGGCTTTGAAAGATTGATCGTAATATCAAGCGTGCCAAACTCCGTGTCAGCCGTCCACTTTACATCCTTTTTGATACGGTATCTGCGGATATAATCGCTGTCACAGCTTAGCTTATAAAAATAATCGGTTGCCGCCTTGGGGGACTGGTGATAAAGCCCGCCAAACGTGCGGATCACCTCGCTTGGTCTTGGCATCAGCACGCTCATGATCCTCGTATCAAACAGATCACGGTAGGTGATCGTGTTCTCCGGCAGCAGACCGCACGCTGCGGCATGATCGAGCATCTCTGCCAAAATCCCCTCCAGCGCCTCCTCTGCCTGCGTTTGTGTCATCGGCTCTCTTTTGGCGTACGCCGCGCTTACGGAATCCTCCAACTCATCGATGCCAAACAGCTCCAACAAGCGGTTGACCGTATAACGCACATCCTCTGCCGCAAGCAAGCCCGTCGCACGTCCATATTCTGTTAATTCTAAAATACGCTCCTGAATCATATGTATCTCCCTATGCAAGCTTTCTTGGTCCGTCTCCAATCTCTACCACATAAAAATCCGCCGCATACCCGATCTTTTTCTCATAAGCCGCGCCGACCTTTTCTATAAACGCATCGACTGCCTCATTCTTCACAATGCTGACTGTACAGCCTCCAAAGCCTGCGCCTGTCATACGGGAACCGATCACGCCCTCTACCTTCCATGCTTCCTCTACCAGTGTATCAAGCTCAATTCCCGTTACCTCATAATCATCACGCAAGGATACATGAGAAGCGTTCATCAATTCTCCAAACAGCTTCACGTCATTATTCTTTAATGCCTCTACTGCTCTTACGGTTCTCTGATTTTCATAAACCGCATGCTTTGCACGCTTTCTGCATACCTCCTCGCCGATCGCATCCTTGTGCTGCTCAAACTGCTCCTCCGTCAAATCTCCAAGCGTCTCGATAGAAACAACCTTCTTTAGCTCCTCAAGCGCCCGCTCGCACTCGCTGCGTCTCTCATTATATTTTGAATCGCCAAGTCCGCGCTTCTTATTGCTGCTGCAGATTACGATCTTGGCATTTTCAAGCTTGATCGGCGCATACTCATAATTTAAAGTCGCTGTATCTAAGAAAATGGCATGCTCTGCCTTACCCATCGCAATCGCAAACTGATCCATGATGCCGCAGTTGACACCGTTAAAACGATTCTCCGAAAACTGTCCGATCAGCGCCAGATCCTGATTGCTGACCTCAAAGCCAAACATATCCCGCAGGATAAATCCTGTCAAAACCTCTAGGGAAGCGGAGGAGGACAGACCTGAGCCGTTTGGGATATTTCCGAAAAGCACCAGATCCATTCCCTGCGTCACCGGCATCCCTTTCTCTCCAAACGCCCACATCATACCCTTTGGATAATTTGTCCATCCTGCTTCCTTCTGCGGCTTTAACTCCTCCACCGAAGACTCGATCACGCCGACAGACTCAAAATTCATCGAATAAAAGCGCAGCTTTTTATCTGCTCTCTTTCTTGCAACACCATAGGTTCCGATCGTCAGTGCACATGGAAATACATGACCGCCGTTATAATCCGTATGCTCGCCGATCATGTTCACGCGTCCCGGCGCAAAATAAACGCCGATCTCACCCTCATCTCCAAATAATTCCTTAAATTTTTCAAGTACCGCTTCCCAGATCATCTGATTTCCTCCTCATACATGATTTCTATCTGTCCGCCGCCTTCTCTCGCACGCAGTCTACAAATGCCGGCACGGCAGAACTTTCTTGATGATACCATTATAACGCATGAGATTTTCTTTGCAACGCTCGCTAGGCAAGCTGCAACAAAGTTAAAAGAAACATGCAACAAAAGTGCATGTTTCTTAGTTCCAGCCCCTTCTTGATCCAAGCCTACAGTCCCCGGCAGCTTTGTCACATCAATATGATATTTTTACCCAGCAGCTTTTTTGTGTTATGATAAAAGAGCTGCACCAAAACTACAAAACAACGGGCGCTGCAAACGCTGCGCCATCAATAAAACCTACGGAGAAAACAGCCATGCTTTATGAAATCAAAGAACCGACCGTCCTGCTGCCTCTATTTTCCGGCTGCAAAGGAATGCTGCTTCGTGCCTGCTTAGAGGGCACAATGGGGCGGCTGTATGCCGATTCCGTGACTGCGCCTAAAAGCGCCCTTGCCGTACTCGGTGATTTCTGCTTCTTTGCGGGTCTGCCGGATAAACGCTTGCTTGACGCATCCGCGCTATCTCAAAAAAATTCTATGATCCTCGTGCCGCAAGCACCCGAATGGGGCACGCTGATCGAGGAAGTCCTGCACGGAAAAATCAACAAAACTGTCCGTTTTGCAACAAAAAAAGAAGCGTCCGCTTTTCATACGGACGCTTTACGTCAAATAGTAAACACCCTGCCCACAGACTATCGGCTGCGGATGATCGACGAGGAATTATTTGGCTACTGCGCAGAAAATGACTGGTGTCATGATTTTGTCTCCAATTATAAAAATTATGCCCAGTACCGTGAAATGGGACTGGGCGTAATGGTGTTTCAGCAAAACGAAGCGCTCGCCGGCGCCTCCTCCTATGCCTCCTTTTACGGCGGCATAGAAATTCAGATCGATACAAAAGAAGCTTACCGCAGACGCGGGCTTGCCAGCGTCTGCGGCGCTGCTTTGATTCTTTCCTGCCTTGAGCGCGGTCTCTATCCAAACTGGGACGCGCAAAATCCTTCTTCCCTTGCACTGGCGAAAAAGCTGGGCTATCACTTTGACTTTTCCTATCCCGTCTATGAAACGATGGTTCCTCGCCGCTTACACTGACCTGCTACTGCGCGGGCTGCGGCTGCCCCTCCGGCGCCGGAGGCTGCTGCGGCTGCTGTGCTTTTAGCTGCGCCAGCGCTGCCTCCGCAGCAGTCAGCGTGTCAATGTTTGTCACATATCCCTTTGCCGAATCAGACAACGCGTCATAAAGCGTCCTTGCACTGACAATCGCCGTCTCGCTCTCTAACGTCACTGTTCCGATAGAATTGATCAGTTGCACAACATTCTCGGCATCTGCCTTCTGCACCGCCTCACTCTCTGTTCCCGGCAGCGTGTATACAAGAACCGGATAGCCCTGCCCAATCGTCTCGTAAATTGTCTTTGCGGCAGACCGCGGAAGATTGATACACCCATGCGAACCGTTTGTCTTATAAATATTACTTCCAAAGCTTTTTCTCCATGTCGCATCATGCATTCCAACGTTCCCGGCGTAGGGCATCCAGTATTTTACCGGCGTCTCGTAATCCTCTCCGCGCAGCACCGCATCGGTTGTCTTATAGGTAAGACCGAAGGCTCCGGTCGGCGTCGCGTGCCCCTTCGCCAGATTTCCCGAAACAAAATCACTCTCCACGATGAGCTCACCATCCTTGTAAAGAAACAGATGCTGTGCTGTCAGATTGATCTCTACATAAGAATCTCCGTAATCATTTGCTCCGTGGCTGTTCGCCCGCTGTGCATAAACAGGCTCTCTTGTGATACTCTCTCCTGTTTCCAGATCAGCAAGTATCTGCTCGACTTCCCCTGCATTGTCGATCCTCCAGCCATAAAAGCCGTTGGAGATTGTCACCGTTGCACCGTAGGAGGTCTCAAGCTCCTTCGGCTGATATGCCGTATTGTATTTCTTTGCAAGCGTCTTGACATAGGAGAGCACCGCCTCCTCATCAACCGCAATCCTGCCATTTTCGTCCCCTAGCCATGTATGGATCGTCTCAGCGTCTAAAATCTCTTTCCTGTCGCCAAACTCATAAGTAATGACCGTTCCAACATAGCGGTTTAAATCTGCAAGCAGCGTTTTAAGCCCCTCGTCATCATCACCGATGGCAGGCTCCTCATAACAGCCGGCCCGATCCATATCAAGCGTCTCCTCCAAGCCCAAAACGGCGTCCGTCACCGCCCCACGCAGCGCCTGCTCATTGATCTTTGTTCCGTAATCCGCAGGCACAAGCGTATAACCGCTCTCGGTGTCATAATCCGAATAAGTTGCATCCGATGGTGCACGCTGCATTTGGCTGTCCATAAACCCAAGCTTTAAAATCTCATCATAAAGCGCGTCCTCATCATACGACACTGACTTTTTAAGCTCCAGCTCATTGCCCGCAAACAATGCCGCGATCCACTGATAGCCCTTCTGCTGCGCGAGAAGCTGCTCCACCTCTCCCTGAAAAACAGGCACAAGCGAAATACTGCTGCCGTCAATCGTTCCCACAGCGCCCTCCCGTCCCTTGAGCGTGAGCGAATACTGCCGTATTTCCTCCTCGATGATCTGCTGAACGCCGGCCGCGCTCCTGCCTCCGACTGAAATACCGTCAATCGTTGTCCCAAAGGAGAAATGGCTCTCAAAAAATATTGCAAAGCCCATATAAACGGCAGCCGCACCTGTGAGCACAAGAATCGCCCAAAGCCCTTTTTTTCCCATTTTCTTTTTCATAGTTCACATCCTCTTATGTAAATATATTCCAGACCCTTTCTTTTATTTCCGCATATCTTCCTCATTATAGGTAGCTTTTTTGCCTTGTCAATAAATTCCGCGAATAGTAACATTTATGTAAAACATTCGTTTTATTTTTCAGCCAAGCTCTGTATGCTATTGATGCTCTAGCATTTCCGGGAATGAAAAAGAAATTCAGATATGTTATAGTGAAGCCATCGAGGGAAACCCAAAAGCGGCTTACCCTGAATATTATTTCGCTTAACCTCTTATGGGTCCGCCGTCATTATTGGCAGTAATGGCGGCTATTTTCTTCTGCTCTCTTGAATCTGATGAATCAGACCAAGCAGGGCAATAATAAAGATACCTAGCTGGATGAAATCGGAATATGAACCATTGGCAGCCTTGCTTTCTTTCGTTCGGAGGGTGAACCCGCCGCAGAGAGCAAGCCGCCTCACTCCGGTTTCCTTAAACTTTATTAGAACAAGCTGTTTATCTCTTTCTGATACGTTTTAACCTTTTCTTAAATTTTGAATAATCTTTCTTAAAATAAATGAAAGATAATTGTCTTGGCAAAACCCCTGTGCTATAATCGCAAAAGATAAAAAAGCAACAACATTTTCAGAGAGGATCACCGTTATGA
>Garnier_p1__coassemble_1171_pt1 | contig 16269 bp, 17 predicted proteins | sample Garnier_p1__metabat2_high_PE_021 | metagenome-assembled genome bin Garnier_p1 | reverse complement strand
GAGATAAATGGTGAAAATTGACGATAACGAAAGGGGAGCGTTATGATAACGACAAACGCATTTGATTATATCAATCTTATGGACAAGGCTGCAGACGCAAGCTGGATGCGTGAGACGCTGATTACAAACAATATTGCCAACGTAGATACGCCGGGCTATAAGAGGCAGGATGTGGATTTTGCCTCTGTTTTGAAAAAGGAGCTTGGGAGCTCGAAATTTGGATCGTTAGATAAGAAGGTGCGTGCCTTGAATCGTGATTTGAGCGGACTTTCTGTTTCGCCTTATACGGATCATGCGAACTATTCGTATCGTCTTGACCGGAATAATGTGGACGTAGATACGGAGCAGTCGGAGCTTGCGAGCGAACAGCTTCGCTATGAGATGCTTACGACCGCGATCAATGAAGAATTCAGCCGAATGAAGGTTGTATTGAAATAAAGGGGGAACTGACACATGGGATTGTTTCAATCATTTGACATCAGCGCAAGCGGCATGACCGCAGAGCGTTTCCGTATGGATACGATCGCGCAGAACATTGCGAACGTGAATACGACGCGTACAGAGGACGGAACGCCGTACCGCCGCAAGGTCGTTACCTTTGCCGAGCGCGGGCTGACACCGTTTAGCCGTTATTATGAGACGGCGCGGGCAAGAGCTGTCGGCAACGGTGTGAAGGTGACATCGGTGCGCGATGATGTGGAGACCGATTTTCTGATGCAGTACGATCCGGCGCATCCGGATGCGGATGAGAACGGATATGTTGCTTATCCGAATGTGAACACAGTCACGGAGATGACGAACCTGATTGACACCACAAGAGCCTACGAGGCGAATACGACTGCGTTTAACGCAAGCAAGAGCATGGTGCAGGCGGCGCTTAAAATCGGACAATAATACGGAAAAGGGGGTAAGGAAATGGATATTAGTTCATTGTCAGGAATTTTATCGACAGATTATATGGACGCTGTCGCGCAGAATACGCTGCTTGCGGATGAGATAACGGAGAATTTTGATTCCGTGCTCGCTTCTGCGATGAATGTCTTAAACGAAACGAATACGCTGCAGAACGACGCGCAGGCACAGAAGGTGCGGTTTGCGCTGGGTGAGGCGGACAATCCGCATGATATGCAGATCGCGGCTGCGAAGGCGACACAGGCGCTGCAGTATACGGTTGCGATTCGGGATAAGGCGATAGAGGCTTATCGGGAAATTATGAATATGCAGATTTAATGAGTGAATGGAGTCAGGAAAAATGCCGGAACAAGTGCAAAAGATATGGGAACGTATCACGGAATGGTGGAAAAAGTTTAGTACAAAGCAAAAGGTGCTGCTGGGGAGTGTCGCCGCGACGGTTGTGCTGGCGCTTGCGATACTCGCATTTGTTGTTAGTACGCCGACGATGGTTACCCTGATCGAGTGTGAAAACACCGCGCAGGCGGGTGAGGTCAAGGAGCTTTTGGACGGAGACGAGGGCGTCCCTTACGAGATGTCGCAGGACGGGCTTACCTTCTATGTAGATGAGAAATATGAGGGCACGGCAGCGATCCTTCTCGGAAAGAACAGCATCCCGACACAGGGATTTGCTATCGAAAAGGTTTTTGAGGGAGGATTCAGCTCGACAGAGGCAGATAAGACGAAGCTGTACAAGCTGTATATGGAGGAGCATTTTGCAGAGCAGCTTGAGACACTCTCAAACGTGGAAGAAGCGTCGGTGACGCTTGATATTCCGTATGATGACGGTACGATTCTTGCGCGTGAGCAGGATGCGTATGCGGCAGTCATTCTTTCCTTATCATCGGAAATGGCGGAGGAGCAGGCATATGGGCTTGCCCAGTACATAGCGACACAGCTTGGAAACGATACGACAGATAACGTTCTGATCTTAGATTCGGATTCCAACGTGCTCTATTCGGGAGCAGATACAGATACGGCGGTTGGGACGGCAAGCACACAGCTTTCACTGCGCGCTAAGACAGAAAATATGGTCAAGAGCGAGGTCAAGGACGTGCTTGTAGGCTCCGGTCTTTATGATCATGCAGAGGTTGCGACGAAGCTGGATATGGACTTTGACCAGTATCGCGAGACACAGCGCGAATATTATCCGCCGGATGGACAGACCAACGGTATGATCGGGGAGCAGAGCAGCTATGAATCCAACAGCATCGGCGGAGCGGCTGCAGTTCCTGGCACGGATGCAAACGATGATACGCCGACCTATGTGATCGAGGATAACGCTTATAACGAGACGAATGTGACTGATACGACGACAAAATATCAGAACAATGAAAAGGTGACGGACCGCACGGCGGCAACCGGCAAGGTCAATTACGATAATTCCTCGATCGCGATCGTATTAAAAGATTATGTGATCTACGATGAGGACACGCTGCGCAGAGCAGGTGAGCTTGAGAATATGACCTTCGAGGAGTATATTGCGGCAAACAGCGCGCCGGTACAGAAGGAAGTGGCGGAGGACCGCTATGAGATGATCGCGAACGCAACCGGTTTTCCGGTGGAGAATATCAGCATTCTTGCATATGATGAGCCGATCTTCCAGTATTCGACCGGAAAGCGTACGGTTTCTGATTATCTTCAGATCATCCTGGCAGTGCTGATCCTGCTTCTGCTCGGCTATGTGGTATTCCGCAGCACGAGAAAGGACAGAGATACAGAACTGGAGGAGGAACTTTCCGTGGAGAGCCTGCTGGCTTCTGCGAAGGAGAATCAGGAAACCCTTGAGGACATCGGGTACAATGAAAAGTCTGAGATCAGGCTGTTGATTGAAAAATTTGTGGAAGAAAATCCAGAAGCGGCTGCATCGCTGTTGCGAAACTGGCTGAATGAGGAGTGGGAATAGTTTATGACAAAGGATGGAAATTTTTCAGGAGTCCAAAAAGCGGCGATTCTGTTGATCGCATTGGGACCGGAGCGTTCCGCAGAGATTTTTCGTCACCTGAAAGAGGACGAAATCGAAGAACTGACACTTGAGATTGCAAATACAAGAAGTATCTCTCCTGATGTGAAGGAAGATGTTTTGAATGAATTTTATCAGATATGCCTCGCACAGCAGTACATTGCCGAGGGCGGTATCGGATATGCGAAGGATCTGCTTGATAAGGCGCTCGGAAGCGAGAAGGCGCAGGAGGTCATTACAAGACTGACGGCATCGCTTCAGGTAAGACCGTTCGAGTTTGTACGAAAAACAGATCCGAGCCAGTTGTTAAACTTTATCCAGGACGAGCATCCGCAGACGATCGCGATGATTCTTTCCTATCTGACTCCGGCACAGGCGTCAATGGTATTGGGCGCACTTCCGCCGGAGAAACAAGCGGATGTGGCAAAGCGTATCGCGATGATGGATCGTACGTCTCCGGATGTTATCAAGGAGGTGGAGCGCGTGCTCGAACGCAAACTTTCTTCACTGGTCAACCAGGACTACACGATCGTTGGCGGCGTAGATGCGATCGTAAATATCTTAAATACCGTAGACCGTTCGACCGAGAAGCATATTATGGAATCTCTGGAGATCGAGGAGCCGGAGCTTGCGGACGAGATCCGCAAGAAGATGTTCGTATTCGAGGATATTCTTCTTCTCGACGACCGTGCGATCCAGCGTGTACTCCGCGATGTGGACAATTCGGATCTGGGTATTGCGCTTAAGGCTGCCAATGAGGAGGTTCAGAACGTTATCTTCAAGAATCTCTCCAAGCGTCTGTCTGCTATGATCAAGGAGGACATGGAGTTTATGGGACCTGTGCGTATGAAGGATGTTGAGGAAGCACAGCAGAAGATTGTCAGCGTGATCCGTAAGCTAGAGGATGCAGGTGAGATTGTTATCTCCAGAGGCGGAGGTGACGAGATCGTTGTCTAATCTGTTTAAGCCATGGTCGGTACAGACCGTGACATCTGACGCCCGTGTGATTGATTCCAATGAGCGGATGATGGAATATTTAAAGAAAAACCCGCCGCAGATGATGCAGCAAATGCCGGAAAATGAGGAAGCCTTGTTTGCCGGCGGGGACACAGAACCCTCCGAGCCGGAGATCGATCATGTTGCTCTGGCAAAAGAGGAGGCGGAGAGGATTCTTGCCGAGGCGAATGCCGAAGCGGACGAGCTTGTCGCTCAGGCGAATGAGCGTGTCAGAGAGATTGAGGACACTGCGCGCAGTCAGGGCTACAAGGCGGGTCAGAACCAACTGCAGGAGGAGTTTGCGGAAAAGTCACAAGCGATGCAGGAGGATTATGACAGCCGGCTTCAGGCGCTTGAGGAGGATTACCGGAGTAAGCGGGATTCCATGGAGCATGAGCTGATCGACGCGATCGTACCTGCTTTTGAGAAGGTCTTTGGCGTCGCATTTGCACACAAGAAGGAGCTGCTGCTGTATTTGACCGACCGTGCTGTTTTAAATATAGAGGGAGAGAAGCATTTCCGCATTAAGGTCGCGGAAGGACAGGTTTCCTTTTTGGAGAGCAGCAAGGAAGAAATCTTAAATCATGTCGGACATGATGTGGAGCTTGAAGTCATAGGCGATCCCCGCATGGAGGAGAATGACTGCATCATAGAGACAGATTCCGGCGTATTTGACTGTGGTCTTAAGACACAGCTTAAGAATTTAAGCGAGGATATTCGAGCATTATGCTCCTAAGGCGGGCATGGCGGCAGCGCTGTGCGTTGGAATGGAGATAACTATGACGCAAACCTATGAAAAATATTTACAGCTTGGAGAAAAGAACTATTTTACAAGTCTTGGTAAGGTGACAAAGATTGTAGGTCTGACGATAGAATCGGTCGGTCCCAAGGCAAAGCTAAACGATCTGTGCCGTATCGTTATTGACGAGGAAAAGGGGAACTCCGTGCTGGCGGAGGTTGTAGGCTTCCGTGACAAGCGGCTGCTTTTGATGCCCTTTGACAATGTCGAGGGTATCGGCGTCGGCTGTATGGTTGAGAATACGGGGCATCCGCTGACGATTCTGGCGGGTGAGGAGCTGCTTGGTCACACGCTGGACGGAATCGGCAGACCGACCGACGGCGCCGTGCTCAAAAGAGGCGTCGAATATCTGGTGGAGGCACAGCCGCCGGACCCTATGAGCAGGAAGATCATCGACGAAGTGCTTCCGCTCGGTGTAAAGGCAGTCGACGGTCTGATCACGGTCGGAAAGGGACAGCGAATCGGTATATTTGCCGGTTCGGGTGTCGGTAAGAGTACACTGCTTGGTATGTTTGCGAGAAATACAAAGGCGGATATCAATGTCATCGCGCTGATCGGAGAGCGAGGCAGAGAGGTAAGGGAGTTCGTGGAGCGGGATCTCGGAGAAGAAGGAATGCGCCGTTCCGTCGTTGTCGTGGCAACCTCGGATAAGCCGGCGCTCATCCGCAATAAGGCGGCAAAGACGGCGACGGCGATCGCGGAATATTTCAGGGATCAGGGCAAGGACGTCCTGCTGATGATGGACTCCCTGACGCGTTTTTCAATGGCACAGCGGGAAATCGGACTTGCCTCCGGCGAGCCTCCGGTGACGAGGGGCTATCCGCCGAGCGTTTATTCGGAGATGCCAAAGCTCTTAGAGCGTGCGGGTACTTCGGATAAGGGGTCTATTACCGGACTTTACACAGTCCTTGTTGACGGAGATGATTTTAATGAACCGATCACCGATACGGCGAGAAGTATTCTGGACGGTCATATTATGCTTTCCAGAAAGCTTGGACATAAGAATCATTATCCGGCGATCGATATTTTGCAGAGTATTTCCCGTGTTATGAGCTCGATCGCAACGAATGAGCATAAGGAGCTTGCAGGGAAGCTCAAAAATGTACTTGCAACGTACAGCGACGCGGAGGATTTGATCAATATCGGGGCATATAAGAGCGGTTCAAACCGCGAGATCGACTATGCAGTACAGAAGATTGATGCGGTAAATGCATTTTTGATGCAGAAAACAGATGAAAAATTCCTTTTTGAGGAAGAAATCGAACTGCTTGGACAGTTATTTGAGAATTAGGCGGCGCGTGAGGGTGTGAGAGAATGGCAAAGTTTGTCTACCGGATGCAGAATATTCTGGATATAAAACAGAAAATGGAACATCAGGCGAAGGCTGCGTACGGCATTGCCAACCGGCAGCTTGCCGAGGAGCAGGAAAAGCTCCAGCAGATCTTTCTTCAGCGCGTATCGTATGAAAGCCGCGCCAGAGAGCTGGCGACCGGTACGCTGGAATTGTTAAAGATCAGAGAGTGCAGGCGGGCGATCGACGTAATGAAAAGCAAGCAGCGGACGCAGATGATGAACGTTCATGTGGCGGAGCGCAACGTGGAGCAGGCGCGCCAGCAGTTAAACAGCGTGATGATCGAGCGCAAGACACAGGAGCGTCTGCGCGAGAAGGTGTTTGAGGAATTCAGACAGGAGCTTGCACGCGAGGAGAGCAGGGAAATCGACGAGCTGGTAAGCTACAATTACCATAAGAATTAAAGCGGTAACGAATGGGAGGCTGGCATGGCAGAGCAAATGGATGAAGTTTTAGATAAAAAAGCCCAAAAGCGTTCAAGAAAAGCGCAGAAGGCGGCAAAGAAGCGGGCGAAGATGGCGGGAGATATGGATTTGGAGCTGGATGAGGAATCCAGCGTCGGAGGTAAGATAGCGGTCTTTTTTGTGACGCTGATCATTTTTATCATCTGGCTGGCGATCATCCTCCTGCTGATCAAATGGGATGTCGGAGGCTTTGGTTCGGGTGTGCTCGGTCCTGTCTTAAAGGATGTGCCGTATGTCAATCGGATTCTTCCCGACAGTGTGACGGAGGAGCAGACGACGGAGGACACCGCTTATATGTTTGATTCGATGGAGGATGCGGTAAACCGCATCAAGGAGCTGGAGGTTCAGCTTGCACAGGCGCAGAATGCCCAGACGTCGGACGCGGAGTATATCGCGCAGTTGGAGGGACAGGCTGCAGAGCTCGCTAAGTACCGGCAGGAGGAAGCGCAGTTCGAGGCGGAGAAGCAGAAGTTCTATGAGGAAGTGGTTTTTGGAGAATCAGCTCCTGACATCAAAGAATATATGGTTTTTTATGAGAGTATCGATCCCGCAAACGCGGAGATCATCTATCGTCAGGTAGCGCAGCAGCAAGCAGTTAACGCCGAGCTTGAGGAGTATGTTAAGACCTATTCACAGATGAAGCCAAAGGAGGCGGCTGCGATTTTTAATACAATGACAAACGATCTGCAGCTTGTGGCAGATATTCTGACGAACATGGATGCACAGTCAAGAGCGAATATTCTGGGCAAAATGGACTCTGAAACCGCAGCAAAGGTGACAGAGATCATGCAGCCTTCAGAATAGAGAAGCAGGTACCCGTTTCGGGGAAGGCTTCAAAAATCGGATGTCTGACAAAGTGCAGGCAACTGACAGAAAGGAGGAAAAGAGCATGGGAGCATCAGAAATTTCCGGTATCGGAAGCCTGTTTACACAGGGACAGCCGCAGAGCTCGGTCGCAGGATCAAAGGGAGACACCTTAGGGCAGACATTTCATAAGGTTATGGATCAAATGCAGACGCCGGTTGGCGGCAATGCACCTCAGAGAGAACCGGAAGCATCTTCCCCTGCCTATGATTACAAACAGCAGGGACAGAGCAAGCCGATCAAGCCGCGCGATGATGCAGCGATCAGCCGTGACAGGCAGGAGGAGCTCGGAAAGAAGCTGGAGGAGTTTTCAGAGGACGTAAAGGACGTTTTGTGCGAGGAATTCGGAATAACGGAGGAACAGCTTACAGAGGCTATGGAGACGCTGGGGCTTACCTTTGCAGATTTATTAAATCCGAATCAGTTGGCAGCTCTTGTGGGTGAACTGACGGGAGAGATGAATGCAGCGGCGCTGCTTTGCAGTGAAGAATTTATGACCGCGCTTCATGCGATCGGAGAGTTGGGCGCATCGCTTGCAAAGGAGCTTGGCATGACCGAGGAGGAGCTGACACAGCTTTTGGATCAGATGCTTGCAGAGGGAGGACCTTTGGCAGGGAATGCCGCGGATGAAAACCATTCCGACGCTTTGACCGCACCGATGGATGCGGAGAGTACGGAGGATGCAGCGGCAGTGCAGGACGCAGCAGAAATGCAGGATGCGACAGAGGAAGCCTCGGGTCTAAAGACGCAGGAGCAGCAGACCGAAGGCACGGAGGGAGAACTGCAGAGTGATTCCTTAAGCGCCAAGGAGGAGCAGCAGCTCGCAGGCGGTCAGAAGCATCAGCAGTTTGGCGGCGCGATGCAGGAACATACCGGAACACAGCTTCGTCATGATATGACGGGAGCGGTCGGTGGAAATGTGACGGAGACGGCTTTTGCACAGGTGCAGGAGCAAGTGAACGGCACAGGCACACAGGTAAACGTTGCGGACATTATCAAGCAGATCGTGGAATTTTCCAGAGTTACGATCAGCCGTACGGCAACGACTATGGAGATGCAGCTAAATCCTGAGAATCTTGGGAAGCTTTATTTGCAGCTTTCCGCAAAGGACGGGATCGTATCTGCCCATATCACCGCGCAGAATGAGGTGGTAAAGGAGGCGCTTGAGAGCCAGATCGTTCAGTTTAAGGAAAATATGAACGACGCCGGAATCAAGGTCGACGCAGTCGAGGTGACGGTCGGCAGCCATGAGTTCGAGAAGAACTTGGAGCAGAATGCCAAGCAGGAGGAGCGTCAGGCAGAGGAACAGGAAAAAGCGGCAGGTCAGACAAGAAAAATTAATCTAAAGGAGCTGGACGAATGGGACGGTCTCCTGACAGAAGAAGAAAGTCTTGTCGCACAAATGATGGCGGAACAGGGAAACAGTATTGATTTTACCGCCTAGAAAGGAGAAAAACGATGGCAGCAATACAGCAGGTAGAGAATGGCAATATCTTAAATAACAAGCCCTCTAACGACGCGGCGGGACCGGCTGGCGGCGAGTTAGGCTATGACCAGTTTTTAAAGCTGTTGTGTGCGGAGATGCAGTATCAGGACCCGTTAGAGCCTACGAGCAATACCGAGTATGTGGCGCAGCTTGCAACCTTCTCGCAGATGGAAGCAATGCTGAACATGCAGAATACGATCGCAAGCAGCAATGCGAATGCTCTGGTCGGCAAATATGTTGAGATTCACTCGACCTCTGAGACAACGGGAGAAACCTTTGTTACAGAAGGCTTTGTCGATCTGGTACAGTACATGGACGGCAAGCAGTTCCTATCGGTCAACGGGAAATTATATCCGGTTTCCGACGTTTACAAGGTGGCGGATCAGGTTTATATCGAGGCGATCACATTGGCACAGTCCTTTATGGATGCGGTTGCAAAGCTTCCTGATGCAGATAAGCTGACCTTAAAGGACAGGGAGGAAGTTGAGAAGCTGATCAAGGTTTACACCGAGATGAGCGCTTACCAGAAGGCGTATGTGAGCCAGGAAGTACACGACCGGTTCGGAAAGATCGCGGGAACGATGAAGGGCATGGCTTTCCATGACGATTTATCGAAGCTTCCGGAGGTTGATAAGCTGACGTTAAATGATAAGAAGGCGATCGAGAAGATCGAGGAGCTTCGCAAGACGTATGACTCGCTCTCCAGCTTTGAGAAGGGCTTTATTGATGAGAAGGATTATAAGAAGCTGCAGGAGTACGAGAAGAAGGTCGAGGAGCTTGGCGGCGGAAATGCCGGCGGTTCTGAGGGAAGCGGAAATACAGACAGCGGCACGGACGGCGACGGAGGAAAGACAGTATAGAAAGGAGACTTGGTTATGAATCAGATCAATAACCGGTTTGCCTCGATCGAGCAGATCACAGGCCAATACCTTGTGCAGAAGAAAAAAAGCGCGGGCGGGTCTGCGAGCGAGATTTCCTTTGAAGAAATATTAAGGCAGAAACAGGAAATTTCCGATGGCTCAGAGCTGAAGTTTTCCAAGCACGCTGCCATGCGGCTGAATGACAGACATATTAATTTGTCAGAGGAACAGAGTGAACGGTTGGAAAACGGAGTTTCCAGGGCAAACGAGAAAGGAATTCAGGAGTCACTCGTTATTCTCGATTCCCTGGCGTTTATCGTCAATGTTCCAAATCGTACGGTGGTGACGGCGATGGAGCAGGGAGAATCGGGCAATCAGATTTTTACAAATATTGACGGTGCCATTATTGTATAGCCGGACCTTAACAGGAGGCGGGAGCTCCCGGACTGACAGAAGGGAGCAGGGCACAAAAGATTAGGAGGTCATTTCATTATGATGAGAGGAATGTACGCTGGTGTGTCAGGTTTAAAGACACATCAGACAAGAATGGACGTCATTGGTAACAATATTGCCAATGTCAATACGGTGGCTTTTAAGTCATCCTCCGTAACGTTCCAGGATATGCTGTATCAGAATTTATCTGGAGCGTCAGGAGCAAACGCGATCACGGGCGTGGGCGGTGTGAACGCCAAGCAGGTCGGACTCGGTGTAACGCTTGGTGCGACAAATATCAATATCACGGGAGCGGGCGCTGCGGAGACGACGGGCAGAGGCTTTGATATTCGTCTGACCGACAGCAACTCAACGAATTTCTTTATCGTGAATAACGGTTCAGAAAATGTGTTTACAAGATCAGGCTCTTTCTATGTAGACGGTGCAGGAAATCTTGCGATGACGTCGACCGGATATACGGTGATGGGCTGGCAGGTAGACCCGGTGACGGGCGAGGTAGTCAAGGATACGGTGTCTGCCCTGCGCATTATGAAGCCGGAGAATATGACATCTCCGCCTGAGGCAACGACAGACGCGACGATGTCGGGTGTGATCGACAAGAACGACCCGGATGTTTCCAGCGATACCGGTCTTGTGAAGAACTTGAACTTCTACGATAAGCTGGGCTATTCCTATACGGCGCGCTTTGCGATCAAGAAGGTGGATGATAAGGGTAACTTTACCGTAGAGCTTGACAGTTTGTTAGACAGCAATGGCAATACCATTATTGATGCGGATACAGCACCAAATGCAGATCTTGAGAAACTGTTTGGTACACAGAAAACACAAAAAGTTGAATACAAATTACAAAAAAGTTTTTCAGTCAAACAGGGAAAAATGTACTATACTGACAATGGTGGTAAGGAACATGAGTTGAAATATGATAACGCATTGCAGACTTATACATATGCTGATGGATCGCCAGGAAGTTTCAGTTTAAAGGATGTATATGGTGTTAGTCAGGACATGTTGGACAGAATTGACAATGGTAAAGCTACGGTTGATCCAACTTTTAACGGTGTAACAGACCCATTGGTTATTAATGACACCAGAGTAGCACTTGATTTGCAGTTTTCAGCAGCAGACGGTACATTTGTTGGCATCGGTGGAGGGAATAATCCAAGTGCAATTTTGAAGCTTACAGACCCAGTTTTGTTCCCGAACAACAACTTTGAGGATATCACGATTGATTTCTCCAAGACACAGAATACCAACAACGGCGGCAAGTCGACCGTTTCCATGGATACGGGAAATGTCAATGACAAGAGCCTCGGAAAAGGAAAGAAGCTTGGCGATCTGATCGGTCTTTCCGTGGATAATAACGGTAAGATTTTCGGAAGCTACGATAACGGAAATACGGAGCTTTTGGGACAGATCGCAGTCGCACAGTTTGCGAACGCATCGGGTCTTGAGAAGCTTGGCGACAACTGCTACGGCACGACCTTAAACTCCGGTGACTTTGACGGTATCGGTCTTGAGGTTTCGGCGGACGGCAGTAAGATGACCTCCGGCGAGCTTGAGATGTCAAACGTTGACCTGTCGCAGGAGTTTACGAATATGATCGTGACACAGCGTGGCTTCCAGGCAAACTCCCGTATTATTACAACATCTGACACAATGCTTGAGGAGCTTGTAAATCTGAAACGCTAATTTTGACAGAGATTATATGATTTTGTAAAAAAATAGGAGAGATACGGTAAAAATGTATTCACATCTTTTACCGTATATGGTATACTGACCGTGTAGTCTGTAGCTTTGGCACATGATAAGGTCTGCGGGCTGCACGGTTTTTGTAAATCTGCCGGATGGGCGGATCGAATTACTAAAATATCAAGGATGGTAGGTGGAAGAATTGGATATAGCTTCTTTAGCAGGGATGCTGCTTGGTGCTGCAATGTTTCTTTTCGGTGTGTTCTCCAGTGGAGGTATCGCCGGTCTCGGGAGTATGTTTGACTTTGCTTCCTTAATTATTACGTTTGGAGGATCGGTTTCCGGTACACTCGCGTCAAATAAGCTTTCTGATTTCACGGGTGCGATGAAGGCGATCCGGTTGATTTTTCAGAATGAACAGCAGGACCCCGGTGAGGTCATCAGACAGATTATCGAGCTGTCGAATACGGCGCGTAAGGAAGGACTTCTCGCACTTGAGGAGGCGGCAAACGGAATTGAAGACGAATTTTTACGCAAGGGGATCATGCTTGTCGTAGACGGTACGGACCCAGAGTTAGTGCGTGGGATCATGGAGACAGACTTGGAGTGCATTGAGTCGAGACATAAGAAGACGATCGGCGTCTGGGAGAAGTGGGGAGAGCTCGGTCCTGCATGGGGTATGATCGGTACCTTGATCGGTCTGATCCTGATGCTTAAGGATATGAACGATCCGTCGACGATCGGCCCGAAGATGGCGGTTGCCCTTGTTACAACCTTATATGGTTCTTTGATCGCAAACTGGCTGTGTAATCCGGTGGCGTCCAAGCTTACCATCAATAATAATACAGAGATGATGATGAAGGAAATTACCGTGGAGGGTATCCTGTCGATCCAGGCGGGAGAGAATCCGCGTGTTATAGAGGAGAAGCTGAAGTCATTCCTTGCTCCTTCTGCGCGTGACAATGCACCGGAGGATGGCGTCGGAGGTGAAGAATAGTGGCGAGAAAAAAACGGCAAGACGCGAAGAAGGGTTCGCCGGCATGGATGAATACCTTTGCGGATCTGATGAATCTGCTGCTTTGCTTCTTCGTACTGCTGTTCTCTATGTCTACGGTTGACGCGGAGAAGTTTGAGAAGGTCATCGCTTCCCTGCGCAGCAGCTTTAGTGTACTGCCAAGCGGCGGCGCTTCCATAGGCGACGGGGAGATGGTTTCCTCGGGTGTCAGCCAGTTGGAGATGTTTGACGTCTATTATAATCAGATCGCAAATGCACAGAGCGAACAGCAGACAGAGGAGACACAGGAACAGACGGATGTTGTTGAGGCGTATGAGGAACAGGCGCTCTCCGAATCCGAGCAGATGGCACAGCAGATCGAGGAAGCGGTAGTGCGCTACGGCATTCAGGATCTGGTAGAGGTTGACTTTAACGCGGAGTATGTGATGCTCAATATGAACGGCGCGCTGCTGTTTGATTCCGCGAAGGCGGAGCTACGGCAGGAGGCATATCCGCTGGTAGACAAGCTGGGAGAGATCATCTCCGGCTATGGTCAGAATATTATCGAGGTCGAGGGACATACGGACAATGTTCCGATCCATTCCGCAAAGTATGCGGACAACAATGTGCTTTCCATGTTCCGTGCGCTGACGGTTGCAGATTATCTGCGGCAGATCACCGCGGTCGATCCGGGACATATCAAGTCCTCGGGACGCGGAGAGTATGTGCCGATCGCGGATAACGAGACGCCGGAGGGCAGAGCGCGGAACAGGCGTGTAGAGATAAAGATTTATAATTCTTATAACTCGGATTTTAATTGAGTGGGAAGGGGAGCATATGAAGAAAAATCTTATGAGTGTAATCATTATGGCATTGGTGCTCGCAAATCTGATCCTGACAGCGATGCTTGCATTTACGATTATTCCTCAGACAAAGAAATCAAATGAGCTGATCGATCAGGTTTGTGCGGCTGTCAATATTGAGCTGGAGGGCGGCAGCGCCAAGGATCTTTCGGCAGTGCCGATCGAGGATATTGAGGTATTCAATATTACAGACAGCTTTACGGTCAACCTTGCTCCGAACGGAGACGGAAAGAAGCATTACGCGATTTTCTCGGTAGGTCTGTCCATGAACACAAAGAGCGAGGGCTATGAGACTTACGGCGGCGCCGCAGGACTTGCGGAGAAGGAGACGATCATCCGCAGCGAGATCAATACGATCGTCAGCTCTTATACGGTAGAGGAGTTTGATGCGGAAGGGCAAAAAGCAGTCAAGCAGGAAATCTTAGACGCGATGCAGGATATGTTTGGTGGAACAGACTTCATCGTAGGTGTGAATTTCTCAAGTGTAACTTCGGAATAAGCACTGAAATAACTGTTTAGGTGGTGAAAGAGAATGGGTGAAGTCTTATCTCAAAATGAGATTGATAGTTTGCTTAAGGCGTTAAGTAGCGGCGAACTTGATGTAGATGAAATGAAAGATGATAAGGGGAAGCAGGTCAAGAATTATGATTTTGCCCGTCCTGTAAAATTTTCCAAAGAGCATCTGCGTACCTTGGAGATCATCTTTGAGCATTACGGCAGATTGCTGTCGACGAATCTTCCGGTCTATCTGCGAAAATCAGTGCAGGTTGAGGTGATGAGCGCGGAGACGGTGACATATTCGGAGTTCTCCAATGCGCTGTCGAATCCGGTTTTGCTTGGAATCGTTAATTTTTCGCCTCTGCCGGGAAATATCGTGATAGAGCTGGCAGAGAATCTTGGCTATGCGATCGTAGACCGTATGCTGGGAGGTACGGGACTGCCGCTGGATAAGATGCGGGAGTTCTCGGAGATTGAGTTATTGATCCTGGAGAGGATCTATAACGTTGGGGTGAATCTGCTCTCGGAGCCGTGGGCGAGCGTATGCAACATCGACGCGCGGCTGGAGCGGATCGAGACAAATTCACAGTTTGCACAGATTATTTCTCCGTCGGAGATGATCGCGCTTGTGACCTTAAATATCCGGCTCGGCGAGGTTGAGGGCTTGATGAATATCTGTCTGCCGTATATGACCTTAGAGCCTGTCATGGATAATCTGAATACGAAGAATTGGTATGCAAGCCTGCAGGAGAAGGACGAACAGCAATACAGCGATACGATCGAAGCGCTGATCGCGCGTGCGCCCATGCCGATCAAGGCAGTGCTTGGCAAGAGTGCGATTTCTGTCAATGATTTTCTGGGACTGCAGCGAGGGGATATTATCCGTCTGAACACCAGAGCGGATGAAGAACTTGACGTTTACGTCGGAAATATAAAGAAATTTACTGCTCTGCCGGGAGAATCCGGTGATAATTATGCAGTAAGAATTACATCAGTTATCAGGGAGGAGCAGTAAAATGGATGGTACAATGTCTCAAGAAGAAATTAATGCGTTACTGAACAGTCCCACGGTTTCGGATGAGGAAGGGCATAAGGAGCTGCTTTCAGAGAGAGAGATCGATGCGATCGGCGAGATCGGAAATATCAGTATGGGAACGGCTGCAACAACACTGTTTTCTCTGGTCAACCGTAAGGTTGAGATCTCAACGCCGCGCGTCTCATATGCAGAGTGGGATGATGTCTGTGAGGCATATGAAAAGCCCTGTGTTTTTATCCGCATCGGTTATACGGTAGGGCTTGAGGGCAGTAATATTCTCGTATTGAAGGAGCAGGATGTCAAGATCATTACCGATCTGATGATGGGCGGAGATGGGACGAATGTCGACTGTGAGCTTGGCGAGCTGCATCTTAGTGCGATCAGCGAGGCGATGAATCAGATGATGGGGTCTGCAGCGACCTCGATGTCGTCCATGCTCAATAAGGTGATCGACATCAGTCCGCCTCAGGCAGAGCTTATTGATCTGCAGGAGACGATTGATGAGAGCAAGATCGATGAATTTCTGTCTGACGAGTTCTTAAAGATTTCGTTTCGCTTGGAGGTCGGTGATCTGATCGACAGCGATATTATGCAGCTTTATCCGATTTCTTTCGCAAAAGAGCTGTGCGAGAACGTGACAGAGAATATGAAGGAGGATGCGGATCAGACTGCCGGAGCCGCATCTCAGGAGGTGCCGCAGGAGGCGGCGCCCAAGGCAGCTCCAATGGGAGCTCCTATGACGGGACAGATGGCGGCAGCGCAGCCGATGATGACGGCTTCGCCAATGCAGACGGGTATGCCGCAGATGGGAGGACCAATGATGAATCAGGATATGTCACAGATGTATGGACAGCAGGTAAATGTGCAGCCGGCACAGTTCCAGCCGTTTGCAGGAAATATACCGGTTGGTTACGGACCGGAAAATATCGATTTGATTATGGATGTACCGCTTGAGGTGACAGTTGAACTGGGAAGAACCTCAAAGTCGATCAAGGAGATCCT
>Garnier_p1__coassemble_1168_pt1 | contig 16323 bp, 11 predicted proteins | sample Garnier_p1__metabat2_high_PE_021 | metagenome-assembled genome bin Garnier_p1 | reverse complement strand
AGGGAAACCTCCTCCTTCTCAATCTTTCCAAACTTTGAGCGCACCGGATCGATCTTGTCCACCTGCTTTTTCATAATGGATTTAAAAATCTCATTTAATTTTGCAAGCGTCACATCGGAAACAAGCTCCCCAAGGTTCACCGGCGTCTCATAATCCGCCACCTCCGGCGGGATCGTCGGCGCTTTAAAGAGCACGCGCTCCGCATCCATCTGACGGTCGCGCAGCTCATATGCCATGCACTTGTACATCTTATATTCCAAAAGCTGCTGTACCAGCTCTGCGCGCGGATCCTCCGGCTCTGCCTCCTCCTCAGTCTCCGGTACAGGAAGCAGCATCCGTGACTTAATATCGATCAGCGTCGCCGCCATCACAAGAAATTCGCTGACAATATTCAAATCCTGACGCTTCATCTCCGCAATATATTCCATATACTGATTCGTGATCTCCGCGATTGGTATATCATAAATATTTACTTTGTTCTTCTCAAGTAGATGCAGCAGGAGGTCGAGAGGTCCCTCAAACACCTGAAGCTTCACTGTCATATCTATCATTGTCTGCCTTTTCTCCGCTTTTATCACAAAACTTCTCTAACCTCACCATTCTACCTTGATTTTCCATAAAATACAAGAAAAAAGTATTCTTTGCATAATGGACCTGCTGTTTTTCTACACTATAATAAAAAATAAGTTTATGGAGTATGTCTTGAAACGATTACTCTCCCTTCTTCTCGGACTGACATTGACCGTCTCGGCTCTCTTTTACGGCGGCGACCCTATTCTCGCCAATCCCACGGAAGCTGCGACAGGAGAAAACGAACAAACGCCTGCGGACTCCACAGCACTTTCTCTCTCCGCCCCAAGCGCGCTTTTAATGGAGGCAGAAAGCGGCACTGTGATCTATGAAAAAAATTCTCACGAAATCCTGCGTCCTGCCAGCATTACAAAGATCATGACGCTGCTTCTCATCTTTGACGCACTGGAAACAGGGCAGTTGCCCCTGCAGGAGACAGTCACTGTCTCGGAATACGCCGCCAGCATGGGCGGTTCACAGGTATTTTTAGAGCCCGGTGAGACACAGACTGTCGATACGATGATCAAATGTATCAGCGTGGCGAGCGCCAACGACGCCTGCGTGGCAATGGCAGAGCATATCGCCGGATCAGAAGCGGAATTTGTCCGCCGCATGAACGAGCGCGCCAAGGGGCTTGGCATGAATGACACGACCTTCGTCAACTGCTGTGGTCTTGAGGCAGATTCGCACATGACAAGCGCACACGACATCGCCCTGATGTCCCGTGAGCTCATCACCCGCTATCCAAGGATTCATGATTACTGTACGATCTGGATGGAAAACATCACACACACAACCGCAAAGGGCACTTCGGAATTCGGTCTGACAAACACCAATAAGCTCATCCGTCATTACCAGTACGCCACGGGCTTAAAAACAGGTTACACAAGTCTTGCTAAATATTGTATCTCCGCCACCGCGCAAAAGGACGGCATGAACCTTATCGCTGTTATCATGGCTGCACCGGATGCAAAAAGCCGCAATGCCGACGCTGTCACACTGCTCAACTACGGCTTTGGTCAATGCCGGCTCTATCAGGATGCCAACAAGGACTCTCTGCCGCCGCTCAAGCTTCAAAAAGGCATGGAGAATTATGCCGAGCTTACCTACGAAAGTCCCTTTTCGTATCTGACGACAGACGGATCGGCTGCCGGAGAAATTGAGAAAAAAATATATTTGCCCGAAACTGCCGAAGCGCCAGTAAAAAAAGGAGCGGTTGCGGGAAAAGCAGTGTATCTGCTGAACGGAAAGGAAATAGGCTCCGTCAACATCTGCTACACCGCCGATATTGCGGCTGCCACCTACAAGGACTATTTCCGAAGGGTGCTGGACTTCTTTCTCTGATGCGCAGGACGTGATAAAACTCCCTAGCAAGTAACAAAGCAATGAGCGACAGCTGCGCCAGGCACTCTTATGTTACACAAAAGTGCGCTTCCTCACACAAAGTGTGTGTTTCTGACATAGGATCGCCGCGCACTTTCCTATGTCAGAAAAAAGGGAATTTGCAGCCGCATCAAGATGCAGTCACAGATTCCCTTTCACTTGTATAACAATGCTGCGCGCTCTTTCCTTATACGAACAACGACTATCACGCTTTGCGTTTTTTCCTTATACGAACAACGGCTATCACGCTTCGCGTTCTTTCCTTATACGAACAACGGCTATCATGCTTCGCGTTCTTTCCTTATGTTCGGAATAATAAACATCCTTCTACATCAGCGGCGCAAAAAGTCGCAGCAGACTTTGGAGCATCCGCACAGGCAGCGGACGCTTTCTGCAAAACGCAAGACTGATTTCCTCCGAACAGGCAAATGTTTCCATACAATCCTGCTTTACCTGCATGACTGCTTTGGAGCGGTACATAAACACGCCGCATTCAAAATGAAGATACAGACTGCGAAAATCAAGATTAACGCTTCCGACCGTCGCAATTTCATCATCGCACACAAAGCTCTTTGCATGGAGAAAGCCGGGCGTATACTGATAAATCTTTACGCCTGCCTCCAGCAGCGGCGTGTAGTAGGACTGTGTCAGCAGATACACCATCTTCTTATCGGGGATTCCCGGCGTTACAATGCGCACGTCAACACCGCTTTTAGCGGCATTGCGCAGCGCTACGAGCGTCTCATGGTCAATGATGAGGTACGGTGTAAAAATATAAACATACTTCTTCGCCCTGCTGATGATGTTCAGATAAATATTCTCTCCCACATTCTCATGGTCGAGCGGGCTGTCTCCGTACGGCTGAACAAAGCCGTCCTCGTCAAAGTTCCATGTCTGATGTACCGGCGGCAGATATTTTTTATAATCCTCCGATGAACGCACGATGCTGTTCCACATACCAAGGAACATATTTGTGAGACTCCAGACGCCCTCTCCCTCAATGCGGACTCCGGTATCCTTCCAATATCCGAAACGCTCAATTTTATTGATATATTCATCGGCAAGATTAATTCCTCCGGTAAACCCGACCGTACCGTCCACCACCAGGATCTTGCGGTGGTCACGGTTATTCATAATCACGGACATCACCGGGCGAAACGGATTAAACGCCGCGCATTTAATGCCCTTTTTCTGCAAAATCTTATAATAATGAGGCGGCAGCGTACCGATGCAGCCCATATCGTCATAGATCAGACGTACCTCCACGCCCTGCTTTGCCTTTTCCTCCAGAATATCAACAATCGTCTGAAACATATACCCCTGATTGATGATAAAATATTCCATAAAAATAAAATGCTCTGCAGACCTTAACGCCTCAAGCATTGCCGGAAACATCTCCTCCCCGCACTTGTAATACTCCGTCGCAGTATTGCGGTAAACCGGAAAATGCCCGTAGTCATTAATATATTTCGACTGGCGGTAAACAGACAGATCTGTCTCCCGAAGCAGACGCTTTGCCTCCTCATCCTGTGTCAGCGCAGCAGATACCTCATGATTAATCTTATCCATATGACGTCTTACATAATTGGTCAGCTCCGACCTTCCGAACAGGAAATACAAAAGAACGCCAAGGATCGGTGAGAGCAGGATCAAAAACGTCCATGACAGCTTATTTGCCGGATTCGTCCAGCGATTGATGATAACAAGCACAAACAAAATCGCGAGTCCGCGAATAAACAGATTGACATAGGTAAACTGATAGCTAAACTGCCACAATACCAGAAACAGCCATGCAACCTGAAGCAGGATAGCCACTCCCACAAGAGTCAATCGTCCAAACAACAGATGCGCCATTTTTTTCATAAGTAAATTCCCCTTCCAAACAAAATACTGCATAAATCTCTTTCATTCTAAAATGTTTCTTAAGAAAAGTCAACCGAGCCGCGCACAAGATTATCCACATGGAGAACGCCCCAGCTTTTTTTCCCAAGCGCAGCCCCTCTCGGATAAGCGCGCTCATATAACCGCAGCTTCATCTCCGCAGGCGTCAGCGAGGGAAACTTCTGAAACGCCAACGCCAGCGCGCCCGACACGACAGGTGCCGCCATCGAGGTTCCGCTCTTTTTTTGATAGCCCCTCGCATCCTTATCGCAGCTTGTAATATTGGTGCCGGGCGCTAAAATTTCCGGCTTTACAATACAGCACTCAGTAGGTCCCATACTGCTGTAACCATTGCGAAGCCCCCTGCCGTTTCCGTCCGCACGCGTATCATCACAGCTTCCGACGGTCAAAATCTTTCGGGATATTCCGGGAATTGTGACCGTATTGTCACGCGGACCGTTATTTCCTGCCGCAGCAACGACCATAACGCCGCTTTTCCAGATTTCATCCACAGCATCCAAAAGCTCCCGCTGCTCCCGCTCTCCTGCGCTTGGCAGCATTCCGACAGAAATATTTAAAAGCCGGATCTGATAACGCTCCCTGTTTTTTTTCACCCATTCGAGTGCGCGCAGCACGCGCTCCGTACTCCCGTTTCCCTTTTCATCCAAAACCTTTAGCACCACAAGCTGCGCCTGCGGAGCCATCCCGCAATAATTGACGCTCCCCCGCCCTGTGCGCGACATCCTCCCGTCTCCGGCAATGATGCCGGAAACATGCGTTCCGTGCCCGTTGTCGTCGTAAATCCCCGCTTTTCCATAATAAAAATCTTCAAAGAGCAGAATCCTGTTCCCAAAATCGGGATGCGGCGCAATTCCCGTATCCATAACTGCCACCGTGACATTTTTCCCGGTCAAGCCAATTTTATATGCATAATCCGTGTGGATTATTTTTCTGACACGATTCATAAAAAATACCTTTTCTTATAGCTTATGCAAAGCCAAAGAAAAGGTATTTTCTTGTGATACTCTATAAATTTAAGGATTACTCATACGACATGAACGCTTTTAATCTGCAACCTGGAATCTGCCGATCAATTCCTCCAGACTGACAGCCTCGCTGCTCATCTCCTCGCTGGCAGCCGCACATTCCTCAGAAGCCGCAGAATTGCTCTGCACAACGTCGTTAATGTGCTCCACTCCCTCGTTGATCTGCCAGATCGCCGTTGTCTGTGCCTTTAATGCCTCCGCGATCTCATTGACCTCTGTCACAATCACCTGTGAGTTTGTCGCAATATCCTCAAGCTGCACGGCTGTCTCCTCGGCAATCTGCATACCCTTTTCGACTGCCTTTACCGAAGTACCGATCAAAGCCGCCGATTCCTTCGCCGCACTCGCACTCTGCGCCGCAAGCACCGTTACCTGATCTGCAACAACTGCAAAGCCTTTTCCTGCCTCGCCGGCTCTTGCCGCCTCAATCGAAGCATTTAAAGCCAGTAGATTTGTCTGCGCGGCAATCTCATTGATCGTTGCGATAATCTTTCCAATCTCTTTGGAGGATTCGCTGATCTCATGCATAGAGCCTGCCATCTCATGCATCTTCTCATTGCCGTCTAAAATCTTACCTCCAACCGTCTCAATTGTGCTGCTGATGTCAGCCACATGCTCCGCATTGCGGGAAACACGATCTGCCACACTTGCAATCGTCGCTGTCAGCTCCTCAACGACTGCCGCCTGATCCGTTGCACCCTGCGCCAGATCCTGCGCGCTTGCCGCAACCTGATCCGAGCCGCCTGATACCTGACGGCTTGCTGCGCGCACGCCTTTGATCGCATCGGTCATACTCTGCTCAAACATCATAAAGGAATCTAAGATTCCGATAAAATCGCCCTTCCATTCCACCTCCGGCTGAACGTTGAAATTACCGTTGGAAAATTCCTTCATCGCGCGGTCAATATCATCTACATAGGAGCTTAAGGTGCGGATTGACTTGCGCAGGCTGTGTGCCAGAACACCGATTTCATCCTCCGAACGATAATCGATATTGCTGTGCAGATTTCCTGCGGAGAGATCCTCCGCTACCTCCTTGATCTGGTTTAACGGCTCCATAACCGAATGTACAATGACATTGCCAACCTGCTTTGCACTGATAATTGCAATCGCGATAAATATAATGATCAGAGCAATACCGCCGACAGCCAGAAGCGTCGTGGAAAATACGGTGCTTGCAGTCTGCTCATCTGCATAATCATCCATCTCATTGGCGATCGTGACAAGATTATTTAACGCCGGAACACACTCGGTCATAATCAGATCAAGTGCCTGTGCATCCTTACCGCTTTCAATATCCGCGATAATCTCATAGCCGATCGTTCCCCACTGCGTGAGCGCATCCTTGTACTTTTTGAGCAGCGCTTCATCTAAAACGCCTGTTGCACTTAAGACTTCGAGCTCTGTGCTGACCTCAGACAGCTTCTGCTCGACAAGCTCCTTATATCCCGCATAACTGGATGTATCCGGATTCAACGCCATTTCACGAATACTTCTGGCAGCAATATTAATATTGATCTGACAAGTCTTTACCGCAGTATCCGCCCGCTGCACATTGTTCACATAATTGTTCATGCCTCCCAGCATCATTCCCATTGAGATCAATGAGATCACACCAGAAAAAAGCATCAGCAAAATCACGGTCCGGTAACCATATTGCAGCCGTTCTCTCAGATGCAATTGTTCCAGTTTCTTTTTCATTTCCAATCTCCTCCTATGTCGACATAATATGATATAGTACCATTATACCACCTTTCCCTTAAAAAGTTCAACATTTTTAAGATTTTTTTGTCGTCTTTTGATTATTTTTGTTCTATCATGTCAAAATTTGACGTACCGCTTTTCTTTTTTATGCAAATTGACAAATTTTTCTGACAAATCATCCGCTGCAGTCAAAATTCCTACGACCTTTTCTCTATAAATACTCCGGTTCATGAATTTTAGCAGACAAAGCGTTTCCCTCAAACGCTGCGCAAAGCTTTCGACACAAAACAACGAGCGTCACGCTTCGCGAGTCACTCTTATGTTAAAGCAAAAAAAACAGAAACCCTGCAGCGCAGGCTTCCTGTTTTCCATACTTTATGCCCCAGACGGCACATCCTTTATTGAGAAGCTGATCCTTCCCATCTTATCCTTACCAAGACAGACAACCTTCACCCTGTCGCCCAGTGTAAGAACATCCTCTACGCGGTTGATCCGCTCCTTGGCAATCTTTGAGATGTGAACCATTCCCTCCTTGCCCGGAGCAAACTCTAAGAATGCGCCGAACTCCTTAATGCTCACGACAGTTCCCATGAAAATCTGTCCTTCCTCAAAATCAGTCGTAATGATCTGAATCATCTCAATTGCCTTGTCCATCATTGCCGCATCTGTTCCGCAGACAGATACTGCACCGTCATCCGTAATGTCGATCTTAACGCCTGTACGGTCAATAATCTCATTGATCGTCTTTCCTCTTTGTCCGACAACGTCGCCGATCTTTGCCGGATCGATCTGAATCTGGATGATCTTAGGTGCGTACGGCGCAACCTCTTTTCTCGGCTCTGCGATCGCCTTAGACATAACCTCATCCATAATGTAAAGCCTTGCCTCTCTCGTGCGCGCAATCGCTTCCTCAACGATCGGTCTTGTCAGACCGTGGATCTTAATATCCATCTGGATCGCCGTAATTCCCTTGTGCGTACCTGTGACCTTAAAGTCCATATCTCCAAAGAAATCTTCCAGTCCCTGAATATCGGTGAGCACGATATAGTCATCGTCCGTCTCTCCTGTCACAAGTCCGCAGGAAATACCTGCGACCATCGCCTTGATCGGAACACCCGCAGCCATCAGCGCCATACAGGAAGCACAGGTCGAGGCCATAGACGTCGAACCGTTTGACTCAAAGGTCTCCGATACGGCACGAATCGCATAAGGAAATTCCTCCTCAGAAGGCAGCACTGCCATCAGCGCTTTCTCAGCAAGCGCACCATGACCGATTTCACGCCGCCCCGGACCTCGTGAAACCTTTGTCTCACCGACAGAATATGCAGGGAAATTATACTGATGCAGGTATCTCTTTGTCGTAATGTTCTCATCGAGACCGTCGATTTTTTGTACCTCTGACAGCGGCGCCAACGTCACAACATCGCAAATCTGCGTCTGTCCGCGTGTAAACATCGCGGAGCCATGTACTCTTGGAATCAGATCGATCTCTGCCGCAAGCGGGCGGATCTGATCCATCGCACGGCCGTCAGGACGCTTGTGATCCTTTAAGATCATCTTACGCACAGTCTTTTTCTGGTACTGGTAAACAGCCTCGCCCAATACGGCAAGCCAGTCCTCATGCTCTGCAAATGCTTCCTCCAGCTTCTCCGTAATCTGACGGATATTTTCCTCTCGCTTTTGCTTCTCGTCTGTAAAGACGGCCTCCTCCATCTGCTCAGGAGTAACAATCTCCTTGATCGCCGCAAACATCTCCTCCGGGATCGCGCAGCTTGTATATGTGTGCTTCTGCTTTCCAACCTCCGCACAAATCTCACGGATAAACGCAATAATCGCCTGGTTAATCTCATGGCACTGATAAATTGCCTCGATCATCTGCGCTTCGGGAATCTCATTGGCTCCCGCCTCGATCATAATGACCTTTTCGGCTGTCGAGGCAACGGTCAACTGCAAATCTCCGTTATCCCATTCCTTCTGAGACGGATTGACGATCAGTCTGCCGTCCACCATTCCCATCTGCGTAGTTGCACACGGACCTGCAAACGGAATATCGGAAATCGTAGCAACAAGCGCTGAACCAATCATACCGACAACCTCAGGGCGGCATGACGGATCTACCGACATTACCATATTGTTGATCATCACGTCATTCCTGTAATCCTTCGGAAACAGCGGTCTCATTGGACGGTCAATGACACGCGAGGTCAGGATCGCATTCTCGGAAGCTTTTCCCTCCCTCTTATTAAAACCACCCGGAATCTTGCCGACTGCATACATCTTCTCCTCGAACTCAACGCTTAACGGGAAAAAATCAATGCCGTCTCTTGGCTTGTCCGATGCTGTGATTGTCGATAATACGGTCGTCTCGCCATATTTTAATAATGCGGCTCCATTTGCCTGTGCGCAGACTCTGCCAATATCCACCGTCAGGGTTCTGCCTGCAAGCTCCATTGAAAAACTCTTGTACATGTTTATTCTCCTTCAGGGAAGCTTCCCTATATGTTGAAAAATAGAGCGGGGTTCACTCCGCTCTATTTTTAAGCGGGCAGCACTGCCCGCCTGTTGGACTTATTATTTTCTCAGACCTAAACGCTCGATCAAAGAACGATACCTCTCAATATCAATCTTCTTTAAGTAAGCCAGTAACCCACGTCTCTGACCAACCATCTTAAGCAAACCTCTCCTTGAATGATGGTCGTTCGGATTCTCCTTTAAGTGAGCTGTCAGCTCCTCAATGCGGGCTGTCAAAAGCGCAACCTGCACCTCCGGCGAACCTGTGTCATTGGCTGTTCTGCCATACTCTGCGATAATGTTCTGCTTCTTGTCCTTTGCGATCATGTTCTGATCCTCCTTCTTCTTAAATCTTTAGAAAACGCCCTGCGGCGTCTCCGGGCATTCTGCCCATCGCCCTGTCTCAATACTCAGCAAAAGGTTGGAGTGTCCATCTACCGAATATGGGCTGTATTCATACTGACTGATTGTAGCATAAAATATGATTGTTGTAAATGCCTAAATCATTTTTTACTTTGCATCATCAGGCATTATTCATTGATGATGCGCACAACCTTTACCGGATTACGGTAATAGGCACTGGAAATCTTAATTCCGGTACGGGGAGAGCTTGCATGAACGACCTGACCGCCGCCAATGTAAATCGCCACATGATTGATGCCGCTTCCGTTGCCATAAAAGAACAAGTCTCCCGGCTTCGCCTCGGACGCTGCAATCTTCGCACCGCAGTTTGCCTGTGCGCGGGAGGAATGCGGCAGGGAAATTCCGTAATTTGCATAAACGCTCAATACAAATCCGGAACAGTCCGCACCCCTTGTAAGGCTCGTTCCGCCCCATACATAAGGATTTCCCACAAACTGCGTCGCATACTGTACCAGTGATACGCGCACATCCGACACGCCCTGTCCGTAACGAACCTCTGTCATCGTCATTGCTTTTGGCAGCTCCGTCGCGATCTGCACATAATCGGAGGATACATACCCCTCGTCAACGTCGATATTAACCTTGACCCAGCCGTCCAGCGTCTCAAGTACCTCAAGCTGCTCTCCCATCGGCATCGAGGTAACAATGGCACAGTCTGTATTCGGCTGCTCTCTCACATAAAGCGTTGTCGTCGTAACAGTCGCCACCGTCTGCTTTACCTCCTCCGCGCGCTGCAGGGCTGCCTCACCGCTTAAGAGGTATTCTGATTTTACATAGCCTTCAACCTCGCCGGAGCGAATCCTCGTCCACTCGCCCTCCACCGACAAGATCTCGCAGCCCGCATTGTTCGGCATCTTGCCGACAAGTCCTGCTTCCGTAGAAGGAGCCTCCCTGACATTTAAGTTGCCGTCCACCGATGCAACGCCGAGATTCGTATAGCCGAATGCCGCTGTCGGCACAGCTTCCGGCTGCGGCTGCTCCTGCTGTGCCTGCGGCGCCGCCGTCATGACAGCATCCGTCTCCGCCACCTGTGCAACGGCTGTATCCCCCGCACTGCTAAGATACGAAGCGACCATTCCCATAGCCCCCGCCGAAAGCGTCGTATTTCCCACGTCTGCTCCCATTTTCTCATACAGTTCAGAAGAAACGCCCGCACGAACGCCTCCCTCTGCCTTCGCCGCATCCTCCTGTGCCTTTGGATTCATATATGCAACTGTAAACGCCATCGTTCCAGCAAAAAGTAAACCTGCTACTCTTATCATTCTTGCCTTCATAGGACCTCCTAAAACTCTATGCCTGTGAAATTTCTGCGCGAAACCGCCCCTGGTTTCATCGCTTTCTGTTGCATTATAGCAAGCATATTTTACGATGTCAACACAATTTCGTAATAATTATGTAACATTCTCAAAAAAGGTCCTGCCGCAGACAATATCCCTCTGCAACTGGCTCTTTAGCTCCTCCACCGAGGAAAAGCGACGTTCACTTCTGACACTTGCAAGAAATTCTACGGTCACAGTCCTGCCGTACACATCCTCCTCAAAATCAAACAGATGCGTCTCAACGCCAATCGGATTTTTCTCCCCGACGGTCGGCTTGCAGCCAACGTTTGTGATCCCGCGGTAACGTTTTTCGCCAATGACAGTCTCCGTGACATAAACGCCGTTAGGCGGCAGCAGCTTTTCCTCCGGCGGCAACTGGTTCATCGTGGGAATCCCCATTGTGCGCCCGAACTGATTTCCATGCACCACCTCGCCCGTGACAAAATAACGGTAGCCAAGCAAATGATTTGCCTTCGCGATATTTCCCGCTGTAATTTCCTCCCGGATAAACGTGCTGCTGATGTCCCTCGCATCCTCCTGCATCTTCTCCACAACGATCGCCTGATAACCGAGCTGCTTTTCCTGCGCCAGAAGCATCCTGTAATCCCCCCTGCGCTGGTGTCCGAAGCGGAAATCCTCGCCAACGACCATGCATTTCACATGAAGCTGGCGCACAATCTTTTCAATAAAAGCCTCTGCTTCCATGCACCGGATCTCCTGCGTAAACGGACACTCGATCAGATAATCAACGCCAAGCCGCTCAAAAATATGCATTTTCTCCGCATTTGTCGTGAGCACCTTCGACGCAGCTCCCAAAACGTTTCTGCTCGGCGGAATATCAAAGGTGAAAATCGCCGCCGCAAGCCCCTCTTTTTTCTTTGCCGCCATATGTGAGAGCAAAAGCTCATGACCTCTGTGGATTCCGTCAAACTTTCCGAGAGACAGGACTGTATTTTCTTCAATATAAAATTCTGTTGTATTTTTGATATATTTCATAATTCCATAAACACCTTTAACGGTTTATAGTCCCTCGTTTCTTTTTTAAACTCGTAAATTCCCGCAAATTGTCCGTCCGCGTCATATACGCGCAGCGGCGCGTCCTCCCATTGCGGCTCATAGGAAGCAAACATCTGACTGCTTAGACGGTTGCCGTTGTACAGCAGCTTGTGAAACTCGCTTTTTACGGACGCTGCCTGATACTGCAAAAACACGGAATCGATCGGCTTTAAAAAGGAACGTTCGCCCTCGTCCGCGGCAAGCCGTTTAATTTCCTCCAAACGAAGGGCATCCTCTATGCGAAAGTCCGCCACGCGCGTGCGCAGCAGCGTTTCCATACAGCCGCCGCAGCCAAGCCGTTCTCCAATATCCTGACAAAGCGTGCGGATGTACGTTCCCTTTGAGCATTCCACACGCATGCGCACACGCGGAAGCGCAATTTCTAAAATAGTGATCGATAAAATCCGTACCGGTCTTGGCTTTCGCTCCACGGTAACGCCCGCGCGCGCCAGATCGCAAAGCTTCCTCCCATCTACCTTTAATGCGGAATACATCGGAGGTATCTGTAAGTAATCTCCGACAAAGCCCATGATCGCATCTCTTACCTGCTGCTCGCTCACGGCAACCGCCTTTTGTTCCAATACGGCTCCCGATACATCCTGCGTATCTGTCGTCATCCCAAGCAGCAGCACTGTCTCATATTCCTTATCCTTGTCTGTCAAAAGCCCGCAGACCTTCGTCGCTTTGCCAAGACACACAGGCAACACGCCCTCCGCATCCGGGTCAAGTGTTCCTGTGTGTCCGATTTTCTTTATCTTAAGAATACCGCGCAGCTTTGCGACAACATCAAAGGAGGTATAGCCCTTTTCCTTGTATACATTAATAATTCCACTCAGCATTTGTGATTCTCTTATTCTTTCTCTCTCATCTGTGCAGCAACCTGTTCCTTAAGCCATGCAATGATCTGCTCCGCTTCGCCGCAAACGGTACAGCCCGCCGCGCGGATGTGTCCGCCGCCGCCGTAGGAAACGGCAATTTTTGCTACATCGACCTCCTGTGACGAGCGCAGACTTACCTTATAATCGTCAGCGCCTGTCTGATACAAAAAGACCGCGACCTCCACATCCTTGGTGCTTCTTAGCTGTGCAACGATTCCCTCCAGATGCTTCGGAAGGACGCCGTATTGCTGCATTTCTTTCTCTGTGATGACACTGGATATAAACCTTCCGTCCAAGGAACGCTCACTCTTTAACAGTGCAAGCCCAAGAATCCGGTTCTGCTCAAAGGTCTTGGTATAATAAGTATCATCCACAATTTTCGGATAATTGATCCCAAGCTCCATCAAATGCCCCGCTGCCTCCATGGTTGCCCTTTTGGTACAGGAATAATGGAATACGCCCGTATCATGGACCATGCCCGTATAAATGCACTCCGCAATTTCCTTTGTGATACGCTCCTTCGGCAGCAAACGGTAAATCAGCTCGCTCGTAGAGCTCGCCTCCGGATCGATGTAATCTTCATCCGCAAAACCGGTATTGCTGATATGGTGATCAATGCAGACTGTCCTTTTGGCACTTTTGCAATAACACGCCGCGTCGCCCAGCCGTCCGATGTCTCCGCAGTCCTGCGCGATAAACAGATCATAGACCTTCTCGCGTGAGTTCTCTGAAATGATCTCGTCCGCCCGCGTCAGAAATTTAAAGATATTCGGAATCGGCTCCAGATAAAGCGCAGCATCAATCTTTGGATAATAGGTCCTGATATAGTTATAGGTTGCAAGGCAGGAGCTGATGCAGTCTCCGTCCGGTCTTACATGACCGCCGATCGCAACGCTCTCTGTCCCCTGCAAAATTTCATCCAACTGTGTCATTCTTTTTCTTCTCCGTTGTCCTCATGCATATCCTTTGTCACATCATCAATCATTTTTGACATACGCACGCCGTATTCGATTGACTGATCTAAAATAAACGTGATCTCCGGCGTGTTGCGCAGATTAATGTTTCTTGCGAGCTCCCGGCGGATATAGCCCTCGGCGCTCCTTAAGCCCTCCAGAGTACTTTTCTGCGCTTCCTCATCTCCAAGAACGCTGATATACGCACGACAGGTCTTTAAATCCGGCGCAACCTCCACCGTCACCACGCTCGTCATCGGATGGATCCGCGGGTCTTTGATCTCCCCGCGGATAATGTTCGATAACTCGCGCAGTACCTCCCCGTTGATTCGGGTATTTTTAATACTGTTTTTTCTCATTCTGTCTCCTTATATTTCGATTACACGAAACGCAGACTTTTCCTTCTTACCCAATAGACAAAAGTCTACTGCCGCACATACTAACGCGGCACCTCGACCATCTTATATGCCTCCACAATGTCAAGCTCTGCAATATCATGGAAGCCGTCAAAGACAAGACCGCACTCATAGCCTGCCCTTACTTCCTTCACATCATCCTTAAAGCGCTTTAAGGACGCCAAATCTCCCTCAAAAATCTGTGTGCCCTCACGGGAGATACGAACCTTGCAGCCGCGCTCAAACGTACCGTCAAGCACATAAGAACCTGCGATATTTCCAACGCCGGACGCCCTGAAAATCTGGCGCACCTCTGCGTGTCCCAGCACCTTTTCCTCGAAAACAGGGTCAAGCATGCCCTTCATTGCCGCCTCAACGTCCTCAATCGCGTTGTAGATGACCTTATAAAGTCTGACATCTACATTTTCTTTCTCGGCGGTCACCTTTGCGGTTGGATCCGGACGGACGTTAAATCCAATGATGATCGCATTGGATGCAGACGCTAAGCTGACATCCGACTCGTTGATTGCCCCGACGCCGCCATGAATTACCTTTACGACAACCTCCTCGTTCGACAGCTTCACAAGGCTTTGCTTTACTGCCTCGACAGAACCCTGTACATCTGCCTTTACGATAATATTTAATTCCTTTACATTACCGGACTGGATCTGTGAGAACAGGTCGTCTAAGGACATCTTTGCCTTCGTGTCCTCGATCAGACGGTTCTTGCTCTCAGAGATGTAAGTCTCGGCAAAGGAACGCGCCTCCTTCTCGGTATCCGTCGACACAAACGTCTCACCCGCCTCTGGAACAGCGGAAAGTCCTAAAATCTCTACCGGTGTCGAAGGACCTGCTTCTTTTACCCTGCGTCCCTGATCGTCGATCATCGCACGCACCTTGCCATAGCAGCTTCCGCATGCGACCGGCTGACCGACCTTTAGTGTTCCCTTCTGCACAAGAACGGTCGCTACCGCGCCGCGTCCCTTATCAAGCTGTGCCTCAATGACAAGACCTCTCGCGTTACGCTTTGGATTTGCCTTCAGCTCAAGCACCTCGGCAGTCAGAAGGATCATCTCAAGCAGATTTTCAATACCGTCCTTTGTGTGCGCCGATACCGGACAGAAAATAGTGCTTCCGCCCCAATCCTCAGGAATCAGCTCGTACTCGGATAACTCCTGCTTTACACGCTCAATATTTGCGCTCGGCTTATCGATCTTATTGATCGCAACAATGATCTCAACGCCGGCTGCCTTCGCGTGATTGATCGCCTCCACGGTCTGCGGCATCACGCCGTCGTCTGCGGCTACTACAAGAATCGCAATATCCGTGGAGTTCGCGCCGCGCATACGCATTGCCGTAAACGCCTCATGTCCCGGTGTGTCAAGGAATGTGATATTCTGGTTATTGATCGAGACAACGGAAGCACCGATGTGCTGTGTAATTCCTCCTGCCTCGCGGTCTGTCACACGCGTGGAACGGATCGCATCCAACAGCGACGTCTTACCGTGGTCAACGTGTCCCATGACACAGACTACCGGCGGACGCGCCACAAGCGTCTCCTGTGCATCTTCTTCCTCTTTTAATAATTCCGCAATAACGTCAATCTTTTCCTCCGGCTCACAGATGCAGTTAAACTCTAAGGCGATTTCCTCTGCCGTATCGTAATCGACCTCCTGATTGACCGTCACCATTGTTCCCTTCAGGAACAGCTTTTTGACGATCACGGACGGCTGTACCTTCATCTTATCCGCAAGCTCCTTGATTGTCAGCTTCTCCGGCAAAATCAGCGTACGGATCACTTCCTCCTCCTGCTTTGGCTGCGGCTGATTCTGCGGTTTCTTCTTGCCGCCGTTCTTCTCAAGATTGACAAAGCGCTCCTGCTTCTTGCCGCCAAGTGCGTCATAATCACCGCGCTGTCTGTTGCCCTTGCCACGATCCTGTCCGCGGTCTCTCGATTCCTTTCCGCGCAGCTCCTCGGCTGCCGGAGCAGATTCCTTGTTGAAGCGGTCGATTTCACGGTCTAACCTGCCGTTTGGCTGGTTGCCGCGGTACGAATTACCGCGACCGCCGTTTCTGTCACCCTGAGCACCGCCTTGATTCGGTCTGCCGTTCTGGTAAGGTCTTTGACCGCCATCCGGTCTGCCGCCTCTGTTTCCGCCAAATCCTCCCTGTCTTGCAGGTCTTTCACCGTTATTTGTCCGGCG
>Garnier_p1__coassemble_1157_pt1 | contig 16434 bp, 10 predicted proteins | sample Garnier_p1__metabat2_high_PE_021 | metagenome-assembled genome bin Garnier_p1 | reverse complement strand
GTCTGAGGCGATAGGGAGACTGCCGGATGAGGGGATCACGCTTCCTGATTTTCAGAAGCTGCAGAATGAATTATATGCGGTTGGCAGAGAGGCGAATAAGTTTATTGTGACCGTGACAGGCGTTAAGAGTGACACGGATTGGTTTAATAATTCCTATGAGAGCAAGGGACAGGCATCCGGCGTTATTATCGCGGACAATGGGCAGGAGCTTTTGATCCTGACGGAGCGCAAGGCGATTACGGGTGCGCAGGAGATGTTTGTTACATTCATCAATGATGTGACAGCTCCGGCAACGATGAAGAAATATGACGGCAATACGGGGATCGCAGTGCTGAGTGTTCCGCGGGAGAGTTTAAATGATGAGACGCTTCATGCCATTACGGTTGCCGAGCTTGGCAATTCACTGGTTGCCACGCAGGGAATGATGGTTATTGCAGTAGGAAGTCCGCTTGGCACAAATTATTCGATTCTGACCGGGAATATTACCTCTACGACAAACAGTATCTCTACGATAGACAGAAATTATACGGTGTTTACAACGGATATTGTGGGCAGCAGTCAGGGCAGCGGTGTGCTGATCAACACGTCGGGGCAGGTGATCGGATTGGTGATGCAGGCTTATGGAAACGACAGCGGGCAGAATACGCTGACGGCGATTTCCGTTTCTGAATTAAAGTCCTTAATAGAGATGCTCTCCAATAATGAGGAGATTCCCTATATCGGTCTGGAGCTGACAACTGTTACAAATGATATTGCAACGGAATATGAGATACCAAAGGGCGCATATATTAAAGAGGTGCGGATCGATTCTCCGGCGATGGCAGCAGGACTGCAAAAGGGAGATGTTGTTACAAAGATGCAGGGGGAGACGATTTTTAATGTAGACAGCTATGAAAATAAGCTGTTGGATCTGCAGCCGGGAAGCCAGGTGGAGCTTGTGGTGCAGCGCCAGGGGCAGGGAGGCTATAAGGAGGTTACCTGCACGGTTGAGGTAAGCGTATTACAGTAAGCAGGAAGCGTCAGGGCGTATCCTGCTGTTAGAAATGGAGAATTACATGAAGTATATTGAAAGCCTTCGCGAGGGCGAACGACTAAATGAAATTTATTTGTGCAAGGTGAAGCAGTCAGCTATGACAAAGGCGGGAAAGCCGTATGATAATCTGATTCTTCAGGATAAGACGGGAACGCTGGACGCAAAGATATGGGATCCGGGATCGGTTGGAATTGAGGAGTTTGATTCGCTTGACTATATTGCCGTTATGGGCGATGTGACAAATTTTCAGGGGAATTTGCAGTTAAATGTCAAGCGGGTACGCAAGGTTGGCGTCGGGGAGTATGATCCAAAGGATTACCTTCCTGTGAGCGCGAGGGATATTGAGGAGATGTATCAGGAGCTGCTTGCACTGATCGGCTCGGTGAAGCACCCGTATCTTAAGCGGCTGCTGGAAAGCTTTTTTGTGGACGATGCAGATTTTATCAAACGTTTCCGTTTTCATTCTGCGGCAAAGTCGGTGCATCATGGCTTTGTTGGCGGGCTGCTGGAGCATACGCTCTCTGTTGCAAAGAATTGTGATTATTTTTCCAAGGCATATCCTATGCTAAAGCGTGATCTTTTGCTTGCAGCGGCGATGTTTCATGATATTGGAAAAATGGAGGAGCTGTCTGTTTTTCCGGAAAATGATTATACGGATGCGGGACAGCTTTTGGGGCACATTGTTATCGGTATTGAACAGATCGGCGCGCGCATGCGTGAGATACCGGGATTTCCAAAGGGTCTGGGCAATGAATTAAAGCATTGTATTTTGGCGCATCACGGGGAACTGGAATACGGATCACCCAAAAAGCCGGCGATTGCAGAGGCTTTGGCGCTTAGCTTCGCGGATAATCTGGATGCAAAGATGGAGACGTTCCGGGAGATTTTTATAAATGTACCGGAGAATAATCTGGAATGGCAGGGATATAACCGTCTGTTTGAAACGAATGTGAGACGGTCGGGCAGAGAATAAGGTAAGTTTGGGATAAGCAGCTTCAAATTGCGGAGGCTGCTTATTTTCGCAGATGGGAGACGGAATGTTGAAGAAAAATGATCTGGTGGAATTTAGGATTGAGGATATGAGTGCGTCAGGGGAGGGCATCGGCAGGTATGAGGGAATGACCTTTTTTGTCAAGGATGCGCTGATCGGCGATACGGTTCGCGCCCGTGTGACGAAGCTGAAAAAGAGCTATGGGTATGCCAGAATGGAGGAGCTGCTTGCACCGTCTGATCATAGGGTTTCGCCGCGGTGCGCGCTGCACAGGCGCTGCGGCGGCTGTCAGATTCAGGCAATGGACTATGAGGCTCAGCTTGCATATAAGCAGAATAAGGTGCGTGGAAATCTGATCCGTATCGGTGGGTTTTCGGAGGAGCTTGTAGATGAGGTGATGCTCCCGATCGTTGGGATGGAGGAGCCGTACCGCTATCGGAATAAGGCGCAGTTTCCGGTTGGAATGGATCGAGAGGGAAGGCTTATCGCCGGATTTTATGCGTCACGGACACATCAGATCATTCCGGTTACGGACTGTGTGCTTGGTGTGGCGCAGAATAGAGAAATTCTTGATTGTGTGCTTGCTTATATGGAGGAAAATCACATTGAGCCGTATGATGAAAAAACGGGGAAGGGGCTGGTGCGTCATGTGCTGATCCGATACGGATTTTCGACAAATGAGCTGATGGTCTGTGTGGTGATTAACGGGGAGCGTCTCCCGGCAAGCGAGCGGCTGATTGAGCGGCTGCGCGGGATTGCGGGGATGACGAGTATCGCGGTCAATCGAAATACTAAGAATACGAATGTGATCTTGGGAGATGTGACAAAAACAATTTGGGGACAGGCGTATATCACGGATTATATTCATCTGCGTTCCTGTGAGACTGGGACATTTGCGCCGACAGGCGAGGCAATTGCTTATCATATTTCTCCACAGTCTTTTTATCAGGTCAATCCCATACAGACGGAGAAGCTTTACAGTCTGGCGCTTGATTATGCGGGGCTGACGGGAACGGAGACTGTCTGGGATCTGTATTGCGGGATCGGGACGATCTCGTTGTTTCTGGCACAGAAGGCAGGGAAGGTTTACGGCGTGGAGATCGTACCGCAGGCGATCATGGATGCGCGCAGCAATGCGAAGCGAAACAGCATCACAAACGCAGAGTTTTTTGTCGGAAGGGCGGAGGACGTGTTGCCGGAGTTCTATGGGAGAGAAGGCGGGAGCACAGGAGATGTGCCGCCGCAAACATTAAAGCAGGCTACGTGTTGGGATGGTGCGGCGGATGCAGGGCAGACAATGGGGGCAGGGAAAGGCGCAAAGGGGCAGCAGTCGGATCTGAGACATCCCGATGTCATTGTGGTCGACCCGCCGCGCAAGGGCTGTGATGAAAGGGGCTTAGAGACGATGCTTAAGATGCAGCCAACGCGCATTGTGTATGTCAGCTGCGATTCTGCAACGCTGGCGCGGGATCTGCGGATATTATGCGATGGCGGATATGAGGTGAGGAAGGTGCGGGCGGTGGATCAGTTCGGGCATACGGTGCATGTTGAGACGGTTTGCCTCTTGACCTATGGAGAGACAGGGAATGAATTGTAGAGGAAAAATAGATGAACGGAAAGGAAATTGTCATTGGAATATGTGATGATAATCCTGAGGATGTGAAGCAAATCCGGCAGGAAATCAAGCAATGTGTGAAGCTGTTAGGGGAGAAAGAGCCAATCGTTATTGTTTATGAAAATGGCAAAAATTTGTTGGAATATTGCAGAAAACAAAAAGCAGACTTGATGTTTTTGGATTTAGAGATGCCAGAGTGGAATGGATTTGAACTGGCAGAACGTTTATACGAACAGAATCCCGAAATAAAAATTATTTTTGTTTCAAACCACGAAAATATGGTATTTGATTCTTACGAATATACACCATTGTGGTTTGTAAGAAAGAGTTCTATGGGTCGGGACATGTTAAAAGCAATCCAGAAATATTATCAAATAGAGACAAAAGTGCAGGTGCGGTGTAAAGACAGGCAGGGCGCAAGGGATTTATGGATTTATGTCAATGAGGTATTATACATAGAAGGTAGTGGACATACCATCTTCATGCAGATGGCAAATAAGGAATGCCATCAGTTGTATGGTTCGCTAAAGTCATTAGAGGAACGGCTTTCTCCATTTGGCTTTGTCCGTATTCATAAGAATTATCTGGTAAATGCAAAATGTGTAAAAGAGATTGGAAACCGGACGGCTCTTTTGTGGAATGGAACGGAGCTTGATATTGGAAAAAATAGAAGAAAAGAAATAAGGGAGCTGGTAGAAAAACGTCAGCAGGGAAGGAGATTGTGTTAGTATGGCTGATTATCTAATCAATGGTTTATCGGCTGTCATTGCGTTAGAATATATCAGTCATGGATTAAAACCGAAGTATAAAGACTATCATGGTGCGGTATTGTTTTTGACGGGTTGTACGGCATATTTTTTGATGGTGACAGCACTCAATCACTATACGTCATTTGAGGGAATCATGGGAGCCAGCTATGGGATTGTTCTGTATATTTACTGTCTTTTGGGAGCGGAAGGGAAAAAGTCAGATTTCTTTTTGCTGAGCGTTGTATGGGTTTTGATAGCATTTATCAGTGCATACATCATGTTTGCAGTATGGGGGATGCTCACGGGGGAAAGATTGGTAGAACTGATTGAGACAGAAAATCAGATACATATATATTTTTCGCTTGCAGCCGGAGCGCTACGTTTTTCTCTTGGCAGAATGGTGCTCGCCGTATATCGGAGGAGAAGACAGAAGAAGTTGCTTGCAGAAGACTGGATGATGGCATTGATCTTTTTTATTTTTTTCTTATTGATACTGTTTATGTTTCGGTTGGAAAGGGGGGAATTCGGACAAAGAGAACGGTATTATTTGTCCTTATGGATATTGTCGGGAATCTTTCTCGTCATTCTTTTATTAGGTGGCTTTTATCAGCTTCTTGGTAAATATCGGATAGAAAAAATAGCAGAAGAATATGAAAAAGAAAACCAGAGACTGCTTGAGGAGCAGATTCATAATCTGTACCAGATTGGACGTGAGGCAAATCGGCTGCGGCATGATATGGGCTCAAAAATCAATGTGGTGTATGCGCAGATGAAAAAGAAAGCCTATCAGGAAGCCGAAGAAAATTTAAAAAAGATGGGAGCAGAATGGAGCGATTATCTGGAAATCCCAGAGGATACGGGGAATGAGGGGCTAAACGCAGCACTTATTAAAGCAAGTCATGCGTGTAGGGAGAAAAATATCCGATTCCATTATGCAGTGTTGGGAAATATTAATGGGATTGACAGTCTGGATATGGGAAATCTGATCTATAACCTTTTGAAAAATGGAATTGAAGCATGTGAGCGAGTGCAGAGCCAGCGGGAGCTTGAGCTTGTAATCAGACGTGACAGAGAACTGGTAGAAATTGAAGTTGATAATACGATTCAAGAGCCTATAATGAAGTTTAACCCTTTGTTTCAGACTTCAAAAAAAGAAAAAGAAAAGCATGGGTTTGGAATGGAGACGATCAGAGAAATTGTGGAGCGTTATCATGGAAACTATACATTATGGGAGGAAGGAACACGGCTGCTTCAAAGAATTACACTGGAAGCGTAAGGATAGAGGAAAGCGGGGGCAAGCACAAACGAAAGTATTGCTCCCTTTTTTGATTTGATGTGTAGTGGTCAAGAATTTTTGTAACACTTGTGGCTAAAAATATCGTTGATCAGCTACCTTGCCATACGCCTTTCGTACGGTGTCCGATAGCCATTGAAACTATGCGGACGTACATGATTGGAGTCAACATATGCAAATTCCTTTACCCTTTGATAAGGTGCAGACTCAGTCTCAAAAATCTATGATTGTATAGTTATAACGCACATCATGGTTCTTTAGGAACAAATATGTAAAATGCGTGCACCATTTTTGATTTGGTGTTTCAGCAGTAAAATCCTGCTGGATCTTGTTTTTAAAAATTTGGTGCGGAATTTTGTGGCATAAATAGTTCCTCTTTTTTGTGAGATGATTAGCTGTTACAACTTTATTATAGCACTACAATTTTTAAAGATTAGAAAACTGGCAAGGTATGCTGATTTTTGTTGTGGCGGATATATGGAACTATTATAATATGAGTATGAAGAAAGTAACAATTTTAGAATTTGACAAGGGAGGTGCTTAAATGGATAAAAGACATAGGTTCTTACTTGGTTATTTAATTATTCCGGTATGTTTTTTAGTTGCAGTTATTGTAGTTGGTTTGATAAGAAAACATTCCTTAGTTGACATTTATAATGACGGATTAGGAATTGCAGCATTATATTACTTTTTACTTAGCTTGTCTGTTTATATTCGCTGGCAACATTTTTCGAGCAAATAAGAATTTGCAGTTGAGAATATCTAGGAGGTGAAAGTTATGTCTTTACAGGAAATGACAGAAGCGCTTGAGTATATGCGCAAAGACAGTGCAATAAAGAATAAAAAAGGGATTGCTTTTATAGCAGCTTCTATATTTATATGGGCAGCTATATTAGGGGTGTATTTGTTACCAATACCGCAGGAAGATAAAAACCGTTACACTTGGTTTGCCATCGCTTTTCTTATGCCAATAGCGTTTTTAATTACTAAATTATTGGGACTGAGTTTACAAAATAATGACAATCCATTAAATAAAGTAGGATTTCTTTTTACATTGAATGAAATACTTTATATTTTAATTGCCTGCTGGGTATATTCAGCAGTACCAGAGAAAATGCTTATGGTTTTAGCAATGATTTTTGGTGGTCATCTGCTTCCTTTTGGTTGGCTCTATAAATCCAAAAGTTATATGTACTCTTCGATTATTGTAACAATCAGTGTCTTAATTATTGGTTGTACATGCTCTCCTAAAATTGTTGCGTTATTTATGCTACTTTATGAAATAGTATTAACAGGTTGCTTATTTTTTGAAAATAAAAAAATTATTCAAGATTCTCAAAGTAAATAAACGTTCACTATTTCATTAAATTCCAGTTTAACAACTTCATATCCATACACTCAAGGCAGTTAGTCTTAGGATTGACTGCTTTAAAAAAGACACCATTTAGGTATCAGTGATGTCTTTATAATGTTTTTTATAGTCATATCAAAGCGCGTTCAATCGTGGTAAATTCGTGGTAAAATGAGTGTTTTTTATACTTCAAAATACTTGAAAGTATAGTGTTTATACGGATAATCAGAAATCAGATATAAAATTTAAGGTAAAAATAAAATTACATTTTTATAGAAGTGTTTTTGATCACCCTAAGCTTATCAGGCAAAACCTTTTGGGGATTGCACTGCGGCAGAATAGAATTATATTGTAGATGTGACTCTTAGCAAGCGAAGAAGTTCGCTTGCTAGATTCATGGTTTTTGTATTTTGTATGCCCTTAAATTGCAAAAATTTTACCGTTTATGTTGCAAAAATACCGATAGTGATAAAATGGTTGTTTTTAAAAAGCTACTTGTGATATAGATGGATAAGAGAAACACAAGAGAAAGGGAGGCATAAAGGTCATGTATGATACAGTAAAAATCATTGTAGATATAGCATTTTTTGTAATAGCGGCATACTACATCTATAAGATCGTAAAAAAGAAAAAAGAAAAATAGGACACGGTATAGGTAAGTGAAGGAGGGGGGTGTGGAGGATTATTTTCTCATTATGAGTAAAGATTATAGGGCAAAGCCATTATTCCAAGGTTGTGCTTGCTTCTATCAGGATGAAAACGGTAAAGTATTTTATGGGGATGTATGTTTTTTCAGAACTATATTTTGGGCAGTCTCTGGAGTTCATTGATTGCTTGGAAGGATAGAAGATTAGGGGGGAACTGAGGTAAGAAATTTTGTGGACAGCAGAGAAGACTGCTGTCCTAGTTTTGTTTGGAAAAATATTTTCGGGATATGGGCTGACGAATCTAGGCGGATGCGTTATAATAAGCAGAAGGAATTTCGGAAATGCTAATGGCATGAAGTTTTTGGATTGGCGAAAACGAGATTAAAGAGATATATGAAATCAAGATTAGGGATGCCGGCAATCAGCAAATCAGAGGTAATTATCTGGAGATGAGGGGAGAATAGCCATGCCTAACGAAGCAATATCAAGCAGTGCCGGAACATTTGCCTCATTTACGCATAGCGCATAAATATCCGCTTTGGAAAGCCGTCAAAATTAGAACAGTATGCAAAAGTGCCGGAATGAGATCAAGACTGTATTGCAGCCATGGCTTTCATGGCGGGTAAGCAAAATAAATATTCCTATCAACAATCTTAATACGAATGAAAAGGAGCGCTCTATGAATCCCATTGCCCGTGATATTTTTCGTGCCATTCACGAGGGAAAATGGCTGAGTATCGAATACCGCAACAAAGACGATCAGATTACAAAATATTGGATCGGTATTCGGGCTTTAAACAGCATCAAGCGCACGCTGTCGGCGGACGGGCTGCACTTAGGCCAGTACACCGTAGCGGAATTAAATCATATAAGGATCGAGGGTATTTTGTCCTCCCAAGTGATCGAAGGATCATATTGTCCGGTCAACAAGGAGCTGGTGCAGGATATTTATGAGAATCCGAAAAAATACGCCGCCCTCTTTGAGCACACGGCAAATCTAAAAATTTTAACGTATCTGGAAATGTGCAACCGCATGGACACCGTACCGTATCTCTCTGATTTTGCCCTGATCCGCTATATGGACAGGGAGCAGATGCAGGGGGAGTGCTATGCACTGAGCGAGGAGCAGTTTCAGGCGATTGTGAGAAATTTTCAATATCATGCAGACAAGACGGAGCAGATAGGCGGCGCGCTGCATATCAGGCAGCTTGCGATGAATGTGCTGAGCATTCATACGGCGAGAGGCTTATATGTGATGGCATACCGCAAGCTGCACCTGGATGTCAGGCATCGGGAACTAAAGCCGGATGAGGAGATCACCATCTGTACCGAATTTACGCTGGATGGCGGACAGCAGAGCATCCGGCGTTTTTTGGATGCGGAAGAATATGAGCTGCTTGAGCATTTTGAGAGAAATCAGGAGCGGATCAAGGACTGCATTCTGCGGCATCTGCCGGGGAAGGGAGAAGCGATCGATGATATGCCCTATATCATAGGGCTTCGCATGGATATACCGCTCGATCTGCACAAAGAATACGGTTCGATCATGAGGCTGTACCAAAAGGGAGAAGTACCGGTACCGCTGAAAGCATTTTTCGGGGATTTACTGGAGCGTCCCAGAAAAATCGGCACTTATCCGATTGCCCTAATTCACCCGCGCATCAATATGGATCAGCTTCTTGCAATCCACAATGCGATGAAATACCCGGTCGCGTACATTCAGGGGCCGCCGGGCACGGGAAAGACAAACACGATCATCAACACGATCGTCACAGCGTTTTTTAATGAGCGGACGGTGCTGTTTGCCTCCTATAATAATCATCCGATCAACGGTGTATATGAAAAACTGTCGCAGATGCAGTATCACGGAAAGACGATCCCGTTTCCGATTCTGCGCCTCGGCAACCATGAGAAGGTAAAAGAGGCGCTTGTGACGATCGGGAGACTTTACGATAGCGTCAGGAACGTCAAGGTATTCGAGGGAACATTAGACCGGAATAAGGATGACCGGAAAAAACGAGCCAGAAGGTTATCAGAGCTGCTAAAACGCTATGAGGAGCTGCTTGATCTGAAGGAGCGGCAGGAGACGATGGAGCGTCTGGTCGATTATGAGCGGAAAAACGGGCTTTCGGCACAGATGCTGCCATTTGAAGCGGACTTAAGCGGGAGACAGCGCAGGCAGCTGGAGAAAAAGATGACGCAGGCGGGAACAGTGTCGGAGGAGGAGGCGATCGCCCTGCTCGATGACGATACCGAGGAATTGAAAAAATATCTGTACTATACGTCCGCGCGTTATATTCAGAAAATAAACAGTCCGAGAAATGCCGGGCTGCGGGAGATTTTGGAGATGGAGGACGAGGAAAAACGTGTGGATGCTTTTTCCAAATACCTCTCAAAAAAGGAAAATATCGCAAGGCTGCAAAAGATTTTTCCGGTGATTGCAACGACCTGCATTTCCGCGCATCGACTTGGCGAGCCTGAGCCGATGTTTGACATGGTGATCATGGATGAGGCAAGCCAGTGCAACACGGCGGTTTCTCTCGTACCGGTGGTGCGCGGAGAGAGCCTGATGCTGGTGGGAGACCCGCAGCAGTTAAATCCCGTTATTTTGTTAAGTGAGGCGGTCAATGAAAAATTAAAAAAGCGTTATTCCGTAGCGGACGAGTATGACTACCGCAAAAATTCGATTTATAAAACATACCTTGCCTGCGATGCGGTCAGTGATGAAATTTTGCTCCACAATCATTACCGCTGTCATAAGAGCATTATTGAATTTAACAACCGTAAATATTACAATTCCAAACTAAAGATAAAATCTGAGAGTGCGGGGGACGAGCCGCTCTCCTATGTGGACATGACCGATGCATTCGCCGATTATAAAAATACAGCGCCTGCGGAGGCAAGGGAAATTGCCAGATACGCAGCGGAGCATCCCGATAAAAGCATCGGCGTCATCACGCCGTTTGTCAATCAAAAAAAGCTGATTGAGGAGGAGCTAAAGCGTGCGGGAGTCATGGGAGTGACTTGCGGAACAGTTCACGCTTTTCAGGGTGACGAGAAAGATGTGGTATTATTTTCTACGGCGATTACAGATCAGACACAGGCGGGAACGTACGAATGGCTGAAAAATAATAAGGAGCTCATCAACGTGGCGACCTCAAGGGCAAAGGAGCAGTTGATTCTTCTTTCAAGCGCCAGAAATCTGGAGCGCCTTCATACATCGGAGGGAGATGACGATCTGTACGAGCTTGCAGCGTACGTCAGATCGAACGGAAGGACAACTGTCACGCCAAAACAGGCAAACTCAAGAGCGCTCGGTGTGAAGCCGTACAGCAGTGCGACGGAGGAGGCGTTTCTAAAAAATCTTACCCATGCGCTTGAAAATATCTGGATGACGCAGAGCCGATACGCAGTGCACAAGGAAGTGCCGATTTCCCATGTTTTTACCGAAAATGAGACAGGCAGCGATCTGTTTTACAACGGGCGATTTGACTTTGTCGTATATGAGAAGCAGGGCAGGCAGGAGCTTCCGATTCTCGCTATTGAGCTGGACGGTAAGGAGCATTTTGAGGATGAGGTCGTTAAGAAACGCGATAAAAAGAAAAATGAAATCTGCAAGGCGCATGATCTGCAGATCATCCGTGTAGAAAATTCCTATGCCAGAAGATACAACCACATGAAAGAAATTCTGCTGAATTACTTTTCGATGATACATTGATATGGCAGCACTCATCGATTTTAACAGCATACAGAAACAATGGTCAGCAATCAGGAAAAAAGTAACCTCCTAAAGCAAAGGAATGCGGTTACTTTTTGCAGCTTATGAAGCTTGGACGAACCGGCTTAAGTCCTGACAATGGGAGACAGGGCATACGTTGATTTACATGATCGATCGGGTGTGGAAGAAAAGAGTTTGAATAAATAAGCCCCTGAAAGGAGTCATGGTAAATAGTTACAAATCACATCTCCTAAAAATATACTAATTGCACAAATGAAAATTATATAAAATATAAAATTTGTTAAAATGGTAAATATATTTCTGGTTTAGGTCAATCAATTACATGTTAAAATGCTCGTATTTCCCGTATAATTTTAGAAAAACACAGTTGTTTTCCCCACTTTCGTATTAGGGGAAGAAAGTGGGGAATTATTTGACTGGGAGATAGGAGGAGCATGAGTATGAAGGGTTTTTTTAAGACATTTGCAGCATCTGCAATGATTTCTGCGGCTCTGTTGATGTCGGGTATGACCTTACAGGCAGCGGAGGCAAAAGAAACGCCGCTGTCCAACCTTGCGAAGGGAATCAATCCCACGCCAGAGAGCGGCGGCACATTGGAGAATGGTCAATTTGTGACAGATGAGCAGAAATATAACCTGCAGCAGGCGGCGGTTATCAAAAATTCTGCCTATGTGCAGTTGGATTTGGGAGCACAGTATTCCATTGAGGTTATTAATTTAAAGAGAGAGGAGGAGAAGTCATACCAAAATACGGCGATTGTATTGGCTTCGGATGAGAGTTTTTCTGATGCACAGGTCATTTACTATCAAAATAAAGATGACATCATCGGTAAGCTTGGGGCGAATGTCAACATTACCGCCAGTGCGCAGGCAAGCGTCTATAAGGAGACTTACGGGGGACAATGGTTTTATATGGAGGGAGACGGTACGACTCCGACAGCACCGCAGACCGTTAAGAAGGCACGCTATGTACGCGTTTATTTGACTGCGCCGGAAGCTTCAGACGAAAATAAAATTCTGGAGCTGGCAGTTTATGGATATAAGGATGAGAATAGAAGATCGGAGGCAGTCAGAGAAAAGCGTCAGATTGATGCGGAGCATCCGCTTTTTATCGTTCCGTGTTATTCCAGCAACTACTATAAACCGGGGCAGGAGGAAGAACCGTCTTTTAAGGGAAAGGAGACAATGACGGGGCGCTGGGGAGCAGTGCCGGAAAACTTGCGTCCTTATCATGTGTTGTTAGCGCATACGGATAATCTTGGAATGAGTCCCGGAACGGAGTTCCAAGATAACAATGATCATAAACGTAATAATCAGTATGTGCTTCAGTCGTTCTACGAACACTGCTTAAGGATCGGATATGAGAATGAGATTCCTGTAATGCTTATGGGAATTACCGCAAGCGCAGTGCCAAACGGCGGAACAAGGTACAACCTCACTGCCGTCATGGATTACGGATGGCTTGACTTGATGTACCGCATGTATCCGAATATGGAGGGAACCTTAAATACGGAAAATCATTGGAGCGGGAAACAGGAAGCGGTGGCAACAGGGAGTGCGGAGCAGCTTAATATTGCGGCACGCCACAATGGGTATTTTGCATGGACGGAGCGCAGCGACTTTCTTGAAGATAACGGAGTGAAAAATAATGAGAAGTGGAAAGAAGCAGTAAAGAAGCATGGTGATTCTCTTTATTTAATGTATAAGAGCACCGGAGCTGTCGGCGGACAGGAATACTCTACCCAGAGCTATATGCAGGGGCTTTGGCTCGGCGGCTATACAGCAGGCTGGGGAGGACTCATTGATACATGGGCATGGTCGAATGTAGCACAAGGACCGCTGGGGGCTGATAAAGACTCACTTGGGAATATGAAATGGCGCGGTGTGGTTGCTTATCCTGAGGCAATGCTTGGCGAACAGTTGATGAATATGTATCTGGAGGGCGCAACCATCTATACAATGGAGCATCCGGGGTATACCTATGGCGTAAATAATAAAAATTCACCGTTGTATACAAACGTTGTGGTGCAGGTGATGGAGCATATTGTAAAGCATCCGGCGCCTACCAGAGCAGAAGTTTTAGGCAGGACGAAGGCAATTATTTATGGGACGCTCAAGGATAAGAAAATTTTTGAACTGGTCGGAGAAACAGACTTAAATTATTTCCTGTATGATACGGGGCGCTACGGATCGATTCCTGTCATTGCAGACTGGAAAACAAAGCAGGAAGTAGCGGAAGAACTGGCAGACGCTTGTACAAAATACGGCATTGAGATGCCGGAATTACTGGATGCATCAGATCCAAGGCTGTCGGGAGACCAACTGCAGGCTTATTTCCAGTCAAAATATGAAAAAGAATATAACGGAGATGCTTTTGCTGATTTATGGAAGGATGAATGGTATGTCTATAACAATGAGCATGATCCGGCTGATATTGATGCGGGACAGACAGCAGTACTGCCGCTGACAGACGGAACAAATGATACCATACGTCTGAAAACCACAGATTTAAAAGCGCATACATGGTTTATCGCAGATCATAGCATACAGAACGGAAGCATGGAAATTTACCTGAATAATTACCGTACAGATAAGAGCGGATTATTCAACGGAACAGAGGCGGGCGTTTCATTTGATGAAAAAGGTGACCTTGCGATGGCAGCGGATGGACGTTCCTGTCTGGGGCTTGATCAGTATGTAGCGCAATCCACCAATAATCCTGACGATAACGACCTTCGTACCACTACATGGGAATTGACAAAGCTGACGCATGCACCGAAAGTTGAGGTTGTGGAAGCGCAGGAATGGAAAGATGGAAGCTCGCCGCAGATTACTTTAGAGCCGGTGAAGTTTGACGAGAATACCGGAAAGGCAACGATCACTGTAAAGAGCAACGGATGGGTGCGCCTGAGAATCAGTGAGCTTGATTTTGCGCAGGATGAAGATGCAGAACAGATTACAGATACACCGGCAGAGGGGACTGTGGCAGAGTGAAGCGACTGACACGGCGTATACGGTAAGTTGTCTGCGTAAATTTATGATAAGATAGATAGAAGCCGCCCGCATCCTGCGGGCGGTATTTCAGGTGATTTTGTATACGTTGTACCGGTCAGTGACTGGTGGACAATGTGCTCTATCATATTACCATATCCCCATCATCCTTTGAAGCACAAGACTTACGGCGGTGATGCCGCCCCAGCAGCACGCACCCAGAAGGAGCGGTTTTCCTCCGGTTTTGATCAATTTGACCATATTGCTGTTTAAGCCGATCGCAGCCATTGCCATTACGACAAAGAATTTGCTCAGTTCCTTAAAGGGCTGGAACACGGCAGCAGAGACGCCGAGATTTTGCGCGATCGTTGTGACAACGGAGGCAGCGACAAAGTAGAGAATAAAGAAGGGAAATACCTTGCCGATGCGAACCTTTTCTGTGTCGGTACGCTGCTGTCTGTCTCTGCGTGCGCGGGAGAGTGCCAGCACCAGAGTAATCGGAATGATGGCAAGCGTTCGTGTCAGCTTCACGGTGACGGCGGTATCAAGCGTCTGACTTCCCAGTCCCCACATACTGTCCCAGGTTGCGGCGGCAGCAGTCACGGACGAGGTATCATTGACCGCAGTTCCGGCAAAGATACCGAATGCCTCGCCGCTTGCCGTGTCAAATCCGATCGCACGTCCCAAAATTGGAAAAAGAATTGCCGCAAGAACATTGAAAAAGAAAATAACGGAAATCGCCTGTGCAACCTCGTCATCATCCGCATCAATGACCGGAGCGGTTGCAGCGATCGCCGAACCGCCGCAGATCGAAGAACCGACGCCGACGAGTGTTGAAATGTTGGAGGGAATGCCAAGCGCCTTATGCAGTACAAATGCGATGAGCAAAGAGACAGCAATCGTACCTATGATGATCGGAAGCGATTGCTTTCCCGTCATCAGAATGACATTCAAATTCATGCCAAAACCAAGCAGAACGACGGCTGTCTGTAAAATCATTTTTGAGGTAAACTTGATGCCGCTTTGCGCAATTCCTTTATCAGTCCAAAAACCGGTGATCACCATTCCGGCGACAATGGCGATGATCGCGCCGCCGACAAGCGGAAAAACCTTTCCCAGATACCACGACGGCAATGCAATCGCAAGACATACCAGAATGCCCGGCAGAGCTTTCCGAAATGTAAGGATCAGGTGCGCGGTGCGGGTGTTATCTTTTTGCAGTTTCATAATTTCATCTCCCAGGTAAACATATCATTAGTGCTAAAACATATCGTATCATTCATGTTTCATACCACGGCTATCCATTATACAACAGCAGATGCGGACAGGCAATGAAAAAAGAAAGAAAAATTGTGAGATTTAGTGGAATTATAGCAGCGATGTGTGATAAAGTAAGGAAAAGAGATTTGTTTTGAAGGGGGAGTAAAACCATGAGAAAATATAAGCGCATGTTTGTGATCGTTGTGGATTCACTCGGTGTTGGGGCAATGCCGGATGCGGAACAATTTGGAGACGTTGGCGTCAATACGCTGGGACACATTGCAGAAGCAGCCGGAGGACTTGCGATACCGAACCTGCAAAAGCTTGGCTTGGCAAACATCATACCATTAAAAGCGGTTGCTCCGGCTGCGGAACCGCTGGCATATTACGGAAAGCTCCGTGAAAAGAGCAACGGCAAGGATACGATGACCGGACATTGGGAGATGATGGGACTTGAGATCACCACGCCGTTCCAGACGTTCACCGATACAGGGTTTCCGCAGGAGCTGATCGAGGAGCTGGAAAAACGAACCGGTCATAAAATCATTGGCAATAAGAGTGCAAGCGGTACGGAGATATTGGATGAGCTTGCCGAGGAGGAGATCGCGACCGGAAACATGATCGTCTATACCTCCGCAGATTCCGTGCTTCAGATTTGTGGCAACGAGGAGACGTTTGGGCTGGACGAGCTTTACCGCTGCTGCGAGATCGCCCGTGAGCTTACGATGCGCGACGAGTGGAAGGTCGGACGCGTCATTGCAAGAC
>Garnier_p1__coassemble_1148_pt1 | contig 16542 bp, 13 predicted proteins | sample Garnier_p1__metabat2_high_PE_021 | metagenome-assembled genome bin Garnier_p1 | reverse complement strand
ATATGGATGGACGGCGAGACGGCGCGCATTTTCACGCCGAATTTATTGCCGTGACGAATCAAAACCGGCTCCTCCATGCGAATATCCGAAAGTCCCGGTCCCACAACGCTGTAGCCCCTTGCCTTCACTGTTTCAAATGCCTCGGCAACCTTCTCATAAGAATTTTTTTGCCGCGCCAGCTCCTGGATCAGCGTGATCAGCTCATATTCCCCGGAAATCGGCACACCGGCAAGCTCGCTTAAATTCTCATAATAATATTTCTCCGCGACGTCCATACAGATTTTCACACAGCCGGACGCCAGATCAAGCTCCTCTACCTTAATCCTTGAGACGTACTGCTCCGGTTCAAACACCTTTCCATAAACATCCTTGGTTTTTTGCATCCCCTTTAAAATATCAGACGCCGTCCTTATCATTTCCGCCTTCATCGGATGCGCAGCCGGAAGCATCTCCGCCCATTTCGGAATAAAAAACTCGACGCGAACGACCGGAAATTCATATAAAATACTCTCAAGAATCCGATAAATATCATCCTTGCGCATCTGCTCGCAATTGATCGGTATGACCGCGGTTTTATATTTTTCCTTCAATTCCTCCGCCAGACGCATCGTGTCGTCGCTGTACGGCTTTTGGGAATTTAACACGATCACATACGGCTTCCCCAATCCCTCTAGTTCCTGAATAGTCTTTTCTTCTGCGTCTATGTAGCTTTCGCGCTCCAGTTCTCCGATCGTCGCGTCCGTCGTCACCACCACGCCGATCGTTGCATGCCCCTCAATGACCTTCTGCGTCCCGATGGATGCCGCCTGCGCAAACGGAATTTCATGATCAAACCACGGTGTTTTTACCATCCGGCTTGCATTTCCCTCCATATGTCCGGTCGCTCCGTCCACCATAAAACCGACACAGTCAATGAGACGGACCTTCACCTTCGTCTCATCGGGAAGCGTAATTTCCGCCGCGTCCTTTGGAATAAATTTCGGCTCTGTCGTCATGATCGTTTTGCCCTGCGCCGACTGCGGAAGCTCGTCGATGGTTCTCTCTTTATCGTGCGCATTCTCCATATACGGAAGCACCATCAGATCCATAAAACGCTTGATAAACGTGGATTTTCCTGTTCGTACCGGACCTACGATCCCAAGATAAATCTCGCCGTTCGTCCGGTTTTGAATGTCCTTGTATAGATCAAATTCTTTTTTTTGACTCCTGTCCATAGAAATACCCCTTCCATACTTACTAAAATGTATGAAAGGGGTGTTCGATTTATACCATGATTCTCACACAAGAACGCGCAGCTTCTTGGGCAGACACAAAAACTCTGCCTCCGTCACATCGGCACAGTACTCGCCGTCGGCATGAAGCACCATCGGTGTTTTCAGCCGAATGCGGCACACTCCGCAGTCCGTGATCTCAATGCCCGGGATCCATGTATGCTTTCCCGCCACCAAAAAGGGCAGCGAAAGAAATGCACGCGGTCTTGAAATTCGGTAGATACTGCACGCGGAAAGCTTTCCATCCGTCGCATCCGCATGGGGTGCAAATAAAACGCCACCGCCCTCCACCTGAAAATTCATCACGGCAAACGTGATATTTTTTCTGTAATACCTTTTGTGCGCGCCGTCGAAGTGTACTGCCGCATCCGAGGTTTTCATCGTAAACAGCGCCCGTACCGTCAGCACCACATAGGTCAGCTTTCCCAAATAAATTTTATTTAAAAAATCTTTGATCCTTGACTTTAACGCCATTTTACAGACAAGTGCGTCCAAGCCCACGCCGGAGCTGATCGCAAAAAGCCGCCGCTTTGCGCCGCCCTCCCAGCTCACCTGCCCAAGATCTATGGTAACACAAGCATTATCGCCATCTTCCAGACAAGCAAGTATCCGCTCCAAGCACTCTGCCGGGCTACCCTGAATGCCCAGACCTCTCGCAAGATCATTTCCCGATCCGGTCGGTATCATGCCAAAGCGTACGCGGGCAAAATCGGTAATGCCGTTGATCACCTCATTGGCCGTGCCGTCTCCTCCGACTGCCACGAGAGAAATTTGCGCATCCTTTCGTTTGCAGATTTTCTGCGCAAGCTCGCCCGCATGCCCCTCATATTCTGTCGTCCATGCACGATACGGAATATGTCTCTGCTGCAGAACCTGCTCTGCCTCTCTCCAGATTTTCGCCCCCTTTCCGCTTCTTGATCTTTGGTTGACAATAAAATACAGCACCTGCTTCTCCTAACTATCCTTTTCTCCTTTGATTGCTTTCGCACTCTATATTATATAGGAGCATCCCCTGCTTTCTCAAGTACTTTTTCCGGCAGTCTGCCATACATCTGCATATACCGGTAAATTTTCTTTGCCAGCTTTCCGGTCAATGCGTCAGACTCCATACGCCACTGCCAGTTGCCCCCAAGCGTTGCGGGCGTATTCATCCGCCCCTTTGCGCCAAGTCCCAGAAGATCCTGCATCGGCACGATCGCAAGCGCGCCGACCGATGACCATGCGCCGCGCATCATCCCCCAGTTATAGCCCTCCTCCTTCGTAAGATTTAAGTATTCCTTTGCAAACTTCACGCTCTCCTTGGGCGCGCTTTTCATCCAACCAAGCAGCGTATCATTATCGTGCGTTCCCGTATAGACCACACAGTGTTCTGTGTAGGTATGCGGCAGATAGTTACTTCCCTCTCTGGAATCAAATGCAAACTGGATGACTTTCATTCCCGGAAAACCGGAATCCTTCACCAACTGCAGCACAGAAGGCGTTAAAAATCCCAAGTCCTCGACGATAATATTTAATCTGCCAAGCTTCCTCTCAAGCGCCTTGAACAGATCCATCCCCGGCCCCCTGCGCCATTCGCCGTTCCTTGCCGTCGTCTCTCCCGCCGGAATCGCGTAGTAGGAATCAAAGCCCCGGAAATGGTCGATGCGCACAACATCATAAAGCTTTGCCATCGCCGCGATCCGCTTCGTCCACCATGCATAGCCGTCCTGCTTCATAACGTCCCAGCGAAACAGCGGATTGCCCCAAAGCTGTCCGTCTTTTGAAAAAGCATCCGGCGGGCAGCCTGCAACGTCGATCGGATCGAGATTTTCGTCCAGATAAAACTGCTTCGGATTTGCCCAAACATCCGCACTGTCGCCCGCAACATAAATCGGCACATCGCCGATGATCTTGATCCCCTTTCCTTTTGCATATGCCTTTAGCCTGCGCCATTGCACAAAAAACAGATACTGAAGCATCTCATAAAAGTAGATGTCGTCGGCATACAGACGCACTGCCTGCTCCAATGCCTCCGGCTGCCTCGTCTTTAAGTCCCTCTCCCATGTAAACCACGCAGCTCCTCCATTTGCATCCTTTAACGCCATAAAAAGCGCATAGTCACAAAGCCAGTCCGCTTCCTTTTTACAGAACTCCTTAAAATCTTTTGGCTCTTTTTCGCGGAAACGGGCGCAGGCAAGGCGCAGCAGCGCATAGCGTGATTCATACAGCACACCGTAATCCACAGACGTCTTCTTATTCCCCCACCGAAACGACCTGCATTCTTCTTTTGTCAAAAGCTTCTTCTTACACAAATATTCCAAATCAATAAAATACGGGTTTCCCGCAAAGCTGGAAAATGACTGATAGGGCGAATCCCCGTAGCTGGTCGGACAGACCGGCAAAATCTGCCAATAGCTCTGTCCCGCCCGCTCCAAAAAATCGATAAACCTTCTTGCTTCCTTTCCCATTGTGCCGATTCCATAGGGCGACGGCAGGGAAGAAATATGCATCAATATGCCGCTGCTTCTCATAATCTTTTGCCTCCAAAACTATCACTCATTCGTCCGCCTTCATGACCCGGACACTCTCTCCTTCCACAAGCTCAAAGGGAATGACCTCGTGAACCGCATCCTTTTTTAATTCAATCTGACCGAATAAAATTTCAATACTCCTTGTTGCCAATGTCTCATACTGCTGTCTGACTGTCACAAGCTTCGGGTTATAATATTCTGCCAGCGCCGTCCCGTCAAATCCAATGACAGACACATCCTCCGGCACCAGACGCCCCCTGTCACGCAGGGCGCGGATCGCTCCGATCGCCGTCACGTCCGACATGGCAAATACTGCCGTAATATCCGGAAACTTCTCGAGCAAACGGTTCATCCCACGATAACCGCTTCCAAAGGAAAAATGAATCTTCTCGTAGCAGCGATCCAGATCAAGCGCCATGCCGTGCGCCGCAAAGCTCTCCTTACAGCCGCAGAAACGCAGGTAACTTGTATATGATTTTTGGATATTGCCCCCAAGGATCCCGATCTTCCGGTGTCCGGCGTCAAACAGAGCATCGACCGCACAATGCGCTCCCTCCACATCATCCGTAGCCACACTCGATAAATTACCAAACTCCATCTGATCTGCGGGATTAGTCACAAGCACACAAGGAACCTCTACTTCGGCAAATTCTTTTTTAAAATATGCAGGATTGCCTCCCAGAAAAAGAAGTCCTAAAGGCTTTCGCTCCCGACAGAGTAAAATCGCCTGCCACACTTCATCCTCGTCCTCATCCAAATAGGATACCACAAGCGTATATTCTGTCTTTTCGATTATTTTTTGAATTTCCTCCACAATGCTTGCAAACAGCATATTCGAGATACCTTTGACGAGAACTCCGATCGTCTTTGAGTTATTCTGCTTCAAATGTCTGGCATTATTATTCGGAACAAAACCAAACCGTGCGACAACCGCCTCGATCTTTCTCCTTGCATCGGGACTGACGTCCCCCTTGTGGTTTAACACGCGCGAAACAGTACTGACTGAATATCCCGACTCCTTTGCAATCTCCTTTATCGTTACCATAGCTTTATCCTTTCACTGCTCCCGCCAGAACGCCCTCAATGATATGCTTCTGACATACCAGATAAAATGCCACGATCGGAACGATCGCAAGCACCAGCGCCGCCATCATTGCACCCCAGTCAAGCTGTCCGTGGCTCTGCTTTAAAAACTGAATGGCGATCGGAAGCGTCTTGTATTTATTGATATTTAATACAAGGCTCGGCAGAAGATAATCATTCCATATCCACATCGCCTGCAAAATTGCAACCGTCACAGTCGTCGGCTTTAAAATCGGGAACACCACACGGAAAAAGGTCTGCAGCGGATTGCAGCCGTCGATCATTGCAGCCTCCTCAATTTCAATCGCAATTCCCTTGACAAATCCCGTAAACATAAAGACTGCCAGACCTGCGCCGAAACCAAGATATACGATCACAATACCGACCGGATTGCTTAATCTGAGCATATTCGCAAATTTTGACAGCGTGAACATCACCATCTGAAACGGAACGATCATCGAAAACAGACACAGCATATAGATCCCCTTTGTCATCCTGTTGTGCACTCTTGTAATGTACCACGCACACATCGACGTGCACACAAGGATCACACCCACAGACGCTACTGTAATAAATAAAGATGTTCCAAACGCCTCAAAAAAGTCTGTCATTTTTACTGCATTCACATAATTTGTCACACCGTGAAAGGCACGCTGCGCGCCCTCCGCAAAAGCGTCCCAGCCGTCAGACAAAGGGTTCGCACTGATTGAAAACGGATTGCGGAAAATAAACGCTTTTTTCTTAAAGGAGTTCATCAGCACCAGAAACAGCGGAGCGATCCAGATCAAGCTGATCACCGTAAAAAGTGCAGTCAAAAGTCCGCCATGCTTCGCCCTTCTTGCCGTACTTACTTCCTGCTTTCCTGCCATCACTCCTGCACCTCCTTGCTCGTTGTCAGCTTATTCTGGGCAATCGAGATCACTGCCACAAGAATAAAGAAAATCACTGCCTTTGCCTGCCCGACGCCCTGCCAGCCTGTCGTTCCGTACATCGTATCATAAATATTGAGCGCGAGCAACTGCGACAGCTTACCGGGGTTTCCTCCCGTCAAAGCCATATTCTGGTCAAACAGCTTAAAGCCGTTTGTCAGCGTCAGAAACGTACACACCGTAATCGTCGGCATCAACATCGGAAGCGTGACATTCTTTAACACCCCAAATGCATTCGCACCGTCAATTTTAGCCGCCTCAATCAGCTCCCCCGGTATATTCTGGATGCCTGCAACGTAAATGATCATCATATATCCAATCTGCTGCCAGCACACCACAATGATCATTCCCCAAAACGCATACCATTCGTTTGACACGATCGTCTTTGAAAAATGCGAGAGCACACTGTTAAACAGCATCAGCCAGATATAGCTTAAAACGATGCCCCCGATCAGGTTCGGCATAAAAAATACGGTACGGAAAATATTCGTTCCCCGGATGCCTTTTGTCAGCGCCATCGCAATGATAAATGAGACAACGTTGATGATCACGACTGATACGACCGTAAATAACGCCGTGTACCACAGGGAATGAATAAATGTCGTATCAAGCTTCCCGTTTACGAAAAAGATTTTGAGGTAATTGCTAATGCCAACCCACTCCCAGTCCACGACCGTGGTAAATTTACAAAAGGATAAAAAGATTCCGTAGAGAAACGGAACAATAAATCCGATCGTAAATGCAATCAGCGTCGGCAGTACAAATAGCGGGAAATATTTTTTTATCGCCTTCTCCATATACTCCTCTTTCTTCTAAAAAAGGAGTAAGCACTCTGTTACTCACTCCTTTTAGACAACTGCAATCAATCCATCATTCCAGGTATTTCTTATTTTGCTTCTTCTGCAAGCTTCCACTGCGCAGCCCAGCCGTCTACGAATGCATCCACTATAGCATCCCACTTGCCGCTGCCGTTCGTGTAAGCGGTCAGCGCTGCAACGACATCCGCTCTCCAATCGTCTACGTTCGGCGTTGCGTTAAAGCTCCACGCAACGGAAGTCTTTCCGTCTGCAATATATGCGTTGTTATCCTTTACAAATGCGTTCTCAGACTCGTAGTCACCCGTAAATGTGTCAAACGGAGCGGAAAGTCCCATCTCGTTTGTAATCGCGTTTCGTCCTTCGTCCGAAGTAATGACCCACTCTAAGAATGCAAGCGTCGCATCAATATCCTCCTTGGAAGCCTTGGCATTGACTGCCCAATAGTTCTCTGTTCCGACGCAAAGTCCCTGATTTTCATCATCCACACCGAAGTAAATCGGCATCATGCCAAGATCCGCATCTGTCACCTCATAGCCGTTATCGGGATTTACAAGCGCAGAATATTCCCAGTTTCCGTTCTGGAAAAAGACTGCCTCGCCCATGCCAAATTCCATCTCCGCATTGTAAGTGCCGCCCTCAAGTGTCTTTGGGTCTGCGGAAGAATTTTTCACATACATATCCCAGACACGTTTGAAATGATCAAGGTATGCTCCGTCGATCGCCGGCTCACCTGCAACCGGATCGCATCCGTCATCCAAAAACTCATAATACAATGCGACACCTGCCAGATGTCCCGAAAATCTCCAGGAGGAACCGTCGTCCAGCCCGGAGGAGGCGAATGCTCCGGTCAGATGTGTGCCAAGCGCCTCGTTAATTTCATCCACACGGCTGTTAATATCTTTTGCTACTGCCTCTAAGGTCTCCAAATTGTTGATCTCGTCCACAGAGGAAATCACCGCCCCGTCCAGACTGCAATAATCATTTAAAATCGTCTTATTGTAAATAATTCCATAGCACTCATAGCAATTTGCCACACCTGCGACCTTGTTATCGTTCAAAATGACAAGCGACTTATCGCTCAGATGCTCATATAAAGCGGAATCGGACAAATCCAGCGTATAATCATTCCAAGTCTGTGCAGCGGTCGCATTGCCGATATTAAAAATCGTCGGCGCTTCAGCCTTCGCCATTTCAGACTGCAGGGTTGTGCTGTAAGTTCCTTCTGCCGCCGTTAAAATATTGACCTCCACACCTGTCTGCTCCGTGTAGATTTCCGCAAGCTCCTTCCACTGCTGGTCACTCTCCGGCTTGAAATTAAGCATATAAACAGAGCCTTCTCCTGCCGGCGTATTCCCACCTGTCTCTGTTCCTGCCGCACCGTCTGCCGTTCCTGACGAATTGTCTGCCGCACCCCCACATCCGGCTAATACTGTCGCTGTCATTGCTGCTGCAAGCATTACGGATAACACTTTTCTTTTCATAAAATACACCCTCCTGAATCCTTCTTTTTTCCATGTGTGTAAACGTTTCCGATAATGTTTCCGGTAACGTTTTCAGTTTATAAATAAATTATAGTAGCTGATTTTTTGAAATGCAACACTTTTTCATAATTTCCGCACTATCGCCAAGTTTCTGTTTCTGTTTTTAGTATTTTTGCACAAAAATCCTTCTCCTATCAAACACTTCTGCTGCGGCGGGCAGCGTAAATGACGTCTGCCTGTCCGCAGCAGCAGCTACTTTTTCCATTTTTTTGTTTTTTCGTCTCACTGACATGCAGCCTGATACCTGATCGTCGTTGCCAGCCAGACGGACAGCACCATGACCATCGGAAGGATTCCAAAATCCCAGAGCATCATCCCGAATATGCAAAAGACCCACAAGCTGATGCAGGTATAGACCGTTGTCTGCATCGCCGCAAAGCCAGCCTGATAAATCTGACTTTTTTCCATCTCGTCGCAGCTCTCCATCCAAACCTTTCGGAACTTTGTATCGTAAATACTGCCCCGCTTCTCAGGATTGATCTCTTTTGTAAAGTTTATAATTTTTCTCTGAAGCACGGTATTGACGACAAGCATATACAAAACACCCACAAAAACTGACGCTGCCGAAATTATCTCAAACAAACCGTAACCGTTATCAAAGTCCATTCCATAGATTCCCATGCCCAGGAAAAACATACCAAAAATCAGATTCACGTTGGTAAGCCCCAGCGCACGGGCAAGCAATTTCTCCACCGCCTCGATGACGTCCTCATCCTCTCCGTTCCACGTCCGGTACAGACTGTATCCCTTTCGCATCAAGCAAAAGCAGCCAACCCAGACCGCCGTGGTAAGCACCAGATTACTGTACGGCGCCGCCGCTTTAAGCGCAAAAAGAACTCCCTCCCCAAAACCTTTGATCTGGTCTGACATTTCCACACCGGTCAGTCCGCCAATAAAACCAAGCGCACCGCAGACTCCGATCATTGCAAGCAGCTTCCCAAGCGCCCTCTGCTCGCCGCCCCTTTCGCATTCCTCTTTCCTGCTCACACGCCTTCTGTTCCTTTCAAGCTTCATCTTCGCTCTCCTCCTCATAAACAAAAATATCCTCCACGGAAACTTCAAACACTCTGGCAAGCTTTAGCGCCAGCGTCACGGACGGGGAATAATCGCCGCGCTCGATCTGACTGATCGTCTGTCGCGACACGCCGACAAGCCTGCCCATCTCATGCTGGTTCACATTCAGCTTTGCCCGATACTCCTTCAAATGATTGTATAGCGGCATGATGCTCCTCCCATGTTTCTATGACAACTTTTCTTGTCATTTATATGATACATATGACAAGTTTCTTTGTCAATACTTTTTTGACAACTTTTCTTGTCACAATGAAGAAATGGGACGGGCAGCGCTTGCACAAGCGTGCATGAAATGTTACACTTTTAATAAATTCGGAAGTTTATTATGAAAGGTCGGTTTACTGCTATGAGAGAAATGATAAAAAATGCGTTCCAGCATGGGCTTCGGGAAGCCGCAACCTCCCTGAAATGGGTCGTTTTTTCTGTCCTGTCCGGCATTCTCATCGGATCGGCGGCGACATTTTTTTCTTTTGGACTTTCCTTCGTGACTCTGGTGCGCGAAAAGAATCCTTGGATCATCTGGCTGCTCCCGATCGGCGGTCTGCTGATCGTGGGCGCTTACCGGCTGCTCCGCGATGAGAAGGATACCGGAACCAACCTCGTACTCTCCGCCATCCACTCCGGCGATGAGCTGCCGTTTCGTATGGCTCCGCTCATCTTTTTCTCGACTCTCATCACGCATCTGTTCGGCGGCTCTGCCGGACGCGAGGGCGCTGCCTTACAGCTTGGCGGAAGCATCGGAAACGGACTGGGACAGCTCTTTCACTTCGACGAGAAGGACAAGCACATTATGATCATGTGCGGCATGAGCGCCGCCTTCTCGGCACTTTTCGGAACGCCGATGGCAGCCGCGATTTTCTCAATGGAGGTCGTCAGCGTCGGCATCATGCACTACTCCGCGCTCGTCCCGTGTGTGCTCGCATCGCTGACCGCACATGGCGTCGCACTATTTTTCGATGTCGCACCGGAGCGTTTTCTACTGGAGAGCATCCCCGCTTTTACCGTAAAGAGCGCCGTCATCGTCTCCGTCCTCGCCGTTTTGTGTGCCCTTGTGAGCGTGCTGTTTTGCATTCTTCTGCACCAGACGGAGCATTTTTCCAAGAAGCTGTTCAAGAACGCCTATGTGCGCATCTTCATCGGCGGCTTACTGGTTGCCCTCTTAACCTTTCTCGTCGGCAGCCAGACCTATAACGGCGCTGGTATGCCGTTTATTGAGGCGTGCATGGAAACCGGCGCCGTCGCGTGGCAGGCATTTCTCTTAAAAATGCTCTTTACTGCCATCACGCTCGGCGCCGGCTACAAGGGCGGTGAAATCGTTCCGACATTTTTCGTCGGCGCATCCTTCGGCTGTCTGTTCGCGTCCTTCACGGGCTTCTCCCCCATGCTGTGTACGGCTGTCGGAATGACCGCCGTCTTCTGCGGCGTCACCAATTGCCCGCTGACCTCTCTGCTGATCAGCTTCGAGCTGTTCGGTTTTGAGGGAATGCCCTATTTCCTGCTCGCTGTCGCATTCAGCTATATGCTCTCCGGTTATTACGGACTTTACCAAAGTCAAAAGATTGTCTACTCCAAATACAAAACCAATTACATCAACCGCAAAACACACTAAGAGGCAGCCCTTAGGCGGCTGCGCGTTCCCCGCGCAGCGCCCGCTGCAGCGGAAGCGCTACGGCATATGCGCCCGCTGCAGAGAGAATGTCCTTGAGCAGATACGGCAGCGATACGGTGAAAAAGGCTGCCACGGGCGTTGTCGCCGCCACCACGGAATACTGCACCACACCCAGAAGATGACAGAGCGCCAGACCCAGAAGGCTTAACAGTATACGAACCGCCGGAGACTTCTGTTCCTTGGCAAAGCCGCAGAGCGCCGCCAGAAAAAGAAACCCCCACAGAAAGCCGCCCGTAGGTCCCACGAAGCGTGAAACACCTCCGGTCATGCCGGCAAAAACCGGCATCCCCACTGCTCCAAGCAAAAGGTAGAGCGCCACCGCAGCCGTTCCTCTCTTTGCCCCCAACGCATAGCCGCAGAGCGCCATCGCAAAGGTCTGTAAGGTCAGCGGCACGCCGCTCGGCATCGGAATCGTCAACACGGACAGCACACTAAGCACCGCCGCAAACATCCCCACGGACACTATTGTTTTTGTAGAAATCTTCATACATGTTCCTCCTCATACGTCTTTTCCCGCTATAACACGGTTTCCATGAGGACATCGTATTCTTTTTTCACTTGATTGTCAATCATATTTTATTTATGGTTAACAATATATCTGTAATGTATCCACTTTCCTGTCATTTTATTGCCGGACAACGCCTGATCATCCGCTCTTAAAGCAACCGGATCATTTTATCATAATTCTCCGGTTGGTGCGGGAAGGTACAGTCCGTACACTCCCGGATCCTTTTTCCGCCGACTTCGATATAGCGCGGATTTCCCGGACAATTTTTCAAATGATACAGCGGACAGTAGCAAAACAGACAGTTAAAATCCGCCAGTCCCTCATGACAGGGGAAATATTTACACGACTTATTTTCAAAAAAACGATATGACTGTTCCATCCTGCGCAAAGAGGCGTTTGCAGCTCTAAAAGCCGCCCGCCTCTAAAATTCCTCCTATTCCTTCTTCTTCAAAAATCTGTTTGTAATAGCCAAGCTCTCCCTGTATCAGCTCGTCGATCACCTGCATTCCGAGCAGCTCCACGGGCGCTTTGTCGTCGGTCAGCAGATATCCGCCCTTCTCGTAAGGCTTTAGAGCACCCGCCACCTGCACCATCATCTCCCGCAGTTCCTGACTTGCAAGCTCCTCTGCCCCCGCCGAAAGCTTTTCCATGCTTTCCTCTCCCATCGCCGCAAACAGCTCGCGGTTGGTCGTTCCTGGCACATCGACCGTATAGACCTCCGGAAATACCCCCGCGATCGTGTCCGAGAGATACTGGTTAATGTTTCCTTCTGCCTCGGTGTGCATATTCATGTTGACCACCATGACACCGTCGTCCGTCAAATGCTCCTTCACCATCGCAAAAAATTCCTGCGTGGACATCTGAAACGGAATCGTGATGTCCTGATAGGCATCCACCATGATCACATCATACTTTTCCGTCACGGCGTTTAAATATGCCCTTCCGTCATAGGTGACGACCGGAATATCCGGGGACAATTCAAAATATTCATGCGCAAGCTCCGTGATCTTCTCATCAATCTCCACGCCGCAGATTTCCACGTCGCCGAAATAATCCCTGCACTGCTTCGCAAAGGTTCCCGTTCCCATACCGAGGATCAGCACTTTTGGTTCCTCCTTTTCCGTCACACCCGCCATCAGCGGCGCCGCCAGCGCATAATCATAGTACATCCCGGTCAACCCCGCGTCCTTATTTAAGATAGACTGCACACCAAACAAAACATTGGTGGAGAGAACGACCCGTCTGTCATTCCCCTTCACCTGCAAATAGTTATAGACAGACTCACCCTCATACACAAGATCCGTCTCCCAGAATGCAAAGCTGCCGGAATGACCAAAGATGCTGCAAAAGAGAAACGCAGCCACACCGATGACGCAGGTGAGCGGCTTTCCCTTGGTGCTGATAAAATAAACCAGAGCCAGAGCCAGAAGGATTCCCGAAAAAATCAGAAACGTGACTGCCGTTCCCACTGCCGGAATCGTCACAAAGGTGGGCAGAAACGTACCGATAATGCTTCCGATCGTATTGAACGCGCCGAGCGCTCCCACGGTTTTTCCGCTGTCTGTCAGACTGTCGACCGTATATCTGGCAAGAGACGGCGTCACCGTTCCCAGCAGAAACAGCGGAAATACAAAGATGACCATGCAGGCAAGAAATGCCGCCCAGATCAGAAAATTCGTGTTTACGGTGAGCACCAGCACGCCGGAGATCGCGAGGATCACATATTTTCCGAGCAGCGGGATCGCCGCGATCCAGACCGCTGCAATGACAAGCCGCACATACAGTCTATCGGGATTCGGGTCTTTGTCCGCGCGCCTTCCGCCCCAGACATTGCCGAGCGCCATCGCGATCATGATCGTGCCGATGATGATCGTCCACACGATCTGCGAGGAACTAAAGTACGGCGCCAAAAGGCGGCTTGCGCCAAGCTCCACCGCCATCACGGACATTCCGGCAAAAAACTCTGTCAGGTAAAGATAATATTTGTTTTTCAAAATATTGTGCTGCATCCTCTAACTCCTCTCCCTCTGCCGCTTTCTCTCCTTTATCAGCCTTGTATAATCATCGAGTGACCGAATCGCCTCTTTTGATTTCGGCAAAATCGCGATCATGTTAAATATCGTCATCAGCCCGATTCCTATATCGCCCAAATCCCATACAAAGGTGTAGGTCGCAAGCCCGCCGACAAAAAGCATCGCAAGCGCGAGCAGCTTATAGATCGTCTGTGATTTCCAGTTATCTCCAAATAAATATGCCACATTCGGGCGCGCATAATACAAAATCCCGATAAAGGTCGAAAAGGAGAACAGCCACAGCGTCACCGCCGTAAACACAACGCCCGCACCACCGAAATGATAGTTCATCGCCGTCTGGAGCAGATTCATGCCGGAAGGCCCCTCCAAAAGCTCCGCCGGGGCAAGCAGCATGATCATCGCCGTGCAGGTGCAGATCACCACCGTGTCGATCAGCACGCCAAACGCCTGAAACAATCCTGCCTTTGCCGGATGGCTTACATCCGCAGCCGCCGCCGCGCAGGGCGCAGAGCCTGACCCCGCCTCATTGGAGAACAGTCCGCGCTTGACCCCGTTCATCAGCGCCGCGCCAAAGCCGCCCGCCACAACCTGACGAATCCCAAACGCCTCCTCAAAAATCCTGTGCAGCACCTGCGGCATCAGACCAATATTTTTTATGATAAGAAACAGCGCGATCAGAAAATAAAATGACGCCATCACCGGAACCATCACGTCGAGCACCTTCACCGTCGCATGTTTGCGCAGCACGATGACCGCGGCGAGGCATACAAGGATCACGGTTGAGATGATCGGCGGAATCCGAAACGCATTATAAAACGCCTCAGAAACGGAATTGCTGATGACCTGACTGATGCCGCACCAGCAGAGCAGTCCTGACAGCGCAAACAGCACTGCCACGATGCAGTGACGCTTCTCTTTTCCCTTTGCAAAAAAATCGTGGATATAATACGCCGGGCCGCCGCGGTAGCCGCCATAGATCGGATCGTTTTCCTTGTGCATCTGCGCTAAGGTCGCCTCCACAAACGCCGTCGAAGAACCGATCAGCGCAGTCAGCCACATCCAGAATACCGCCCCTGCGCCGCCCGCAGAGACAGCCGCCACAACGCCGACCATATTTCCCATGCCCACGCGCGTCGCCGTCGAGACGATCAGCGCCTGCACGCCTGAGATCGCGCCTTTCTTTTTCCCCTTGCTGCGCTCCACCGAAATGCGCAGCATCTCCGGAAAAAAGCGGATGGGGAGCGCCTTTGTTTGGATTGTAAAATAAATCCCCGCCGGGATCAGTATCAGAACCAGCAGGGAAATGCCAGCCGAATTGCCGCCGGGCAGCGGGATCGTAAACAAATCCCCCCATAAAAAATTGTAAACTGCCGTAATCAGACTCATGTTCTTTTCCTCTCTCTCCGCCGCCTCACTCGCACCTGCGGTTTCTGCCGAATATCACGTCATAATTGATATTCCGGTAGAAGATTTCTTCCACGTCCGCCTCTGTGACGTCATAGTTGCCGAGCATCCACATCACCTTGGCGATTACGGACTCAAGCGTCATATCATACGATTCCAGAAAACGGCAGTACGCCTTCATATCGTGCCCAACCTCGTACACCGTCATATCGCTGCCCTCATGCGCCACCTGCGTCGCCATCACGACAAGCTTCTTTGGATATTTCCGGCAGAGACGGTAAAACTCGTCCGCGATCGACTGTGGAATCCCTCCCACGCCAAAACTCTCCACAATGATACAGTCATAATTTTCAAAAATACTGCCGAGCACCTTCGGCTTGATCCCCGGAATCAGTTTCATCAAAAAGACGCTCTCGTCCAGCTTCTCATAAAACTGCACCTCCTGCTCGTAGGGCAGCATCGGAATGTAGCGCATGATATTGCCGTCCTGAATCATTGCAAGGCATGGGTAATCAATACTCGAAAACGCATTGTAGCTCTTGGAACGCACTTTTTTCGCACGCGTGCCTGCGATGACCTTTCCGTCAAACACGATCTGCACGCCCTGCGATTTCTCGTCCGATGCATATAAAAAACTGTCCAACAGGTTAGACTTCGCATCCGTGATCTCAAGGTCGATCGGCTTCTGCGCCCCGGTGATGACCACCGGCTTTTTCGTGTTCTGGATCATATAGGAAAGCGCCGCGCCCGTGTACGCCATCGTGTCTGTCCCGTGTGCGATCACAAAACCGTCAAACTGCCCATAGTTTTCCCGGATCGCATGAACCATCAGCTTCCAGTGCTCCGGCTCCATGTTGGAGCTGTCAATGTTGAGCAGCTGCACTGCTTCTATCTCACAGATCTCTGCCGCCTGCGGAATATATTTAAGCAGCTCCTCCGGCGTGATCTGCGGCTTCAAACCGTTGTCCGACTTTCTGGACGCAATCGTTCCCCCCGTTGCAAGCAGTAAAATCCTCTTTTTTTGTGACATCTGTTTCTCTCCGTTTCCTAACGGCGTCCACCGTTTCCTCTGGTGCCCATTGTACCAATGTAAAACAGAATTTTCAATAATAAAAAGTTTAATTTCAAATCAATAAATAATTATTCCAAAATGGAAAGAGTGGGATTCCAAGAATCCCACTCACATCCTTCTCACGTCTTCACTGTCATACTAACCGCTTAAATAATTTGGTAACTGTTTACTTTTTCGCAAATCATATGTCCACATATCATCAATGTAGCATATTCTAACGGAAACGCTATTCCCCATCCAAAAACTCAATGAAATCGGTATCGTTTTCAAACCCCTGCCCAGTTTTTACTATGTCTCCGTTATTGATGATTGCGTAATAGGGTATCATATTGATGTCATTAAAAATTTGTCCTATTTCCGCCAGAAAAACCTCTTGATTATCCATACTGTACCTTAAATAAAAAAATTCATACGTACCCAAATTACTTCTTTTGATAAAATCTTTTAATTCTACACAATTTGGACAATCATCCCTTCCAATCAAAAGAATAAAACTCTCCTGATCATCAAGTTTTTGCTGAAACTCACTGTAGGTAATCACTTTGACGTCATTTCGACCATTTGATTGCAAAAACCAAGTGCACGATATACCTGCCATAAGAAGTAATATGACAACAAAATACATCCACT
>Garnier_p1__coassemble_1105_pt1 | contig 17151 bp, 25 predicted proteins | sample Garnier_p1__metabat2_high_PE_021 | metagenome-assembled genome bin Garnier_p1 | reverse complement strand
CGGTTTTTTATGAATCAACCTTCGCTTAATCTAATTGACCCAAATCTCCTTCCGGCTTCTCGGAAGAACGCTTCGCGTTCTTCTAATGGCACAAATCTTTGATTTGTGACTATTTAGCCCAGAGGCTGTACGAAAAGTAAGAGCATTGCGATCAGCAAGCCGTAAAGACCTGTTGTCTCGGCTACCGCCTGACCAAGAAGCATCGTAGACATAATATCACCCTTTGCACCCGGGTTACGTCCTACTGCTGCCGCACCGTGACCTGCCGCGATACCCTGTCCGATACCAGGTCCGATACCTGCGATAACTGCTAAACCTGCGCCAATAGCTGAGCATGCCATAATTAAATCATGTCCTGAAATATTCATAGAAAATTCCTCCTAAAAAAATTTATTCTGTTTCGTAGTTCTGACCGATGTATGTCATTGTCAACATACAGAATACATACGTCTGAATTGCTCCTGAGAACAAGTCAAAGTATACATGGAGTGCCGCCGGCCACACAAGAGCGATCTTGCTCAGCAATCCATAGACCAATGCCATCATGACGGTTCCTGATAAAACGTTTGCAAACAAACGCAGCGACAGGGAAATCGGCACCGCGATCTCACTGATCAGGTTGATCGGAAACCAGATGGGCAGCCACGGCGGAAGCGGAGAACACATATCCGTCCAAATCTGCTTCATCGGCAAATTTCTAAACTGCGCGATATGGATCAGGAAAAACGTAATAAGACCAAGCGCCAGCGTCGTACCGTAATCGGCAGTCGGCGGTCTTAATCCAAACAGACCCGAAATGTTGCTGACCAGTATAAAAATAAAAATGGTACTGATATAATTCGCAAACTTCGGCGCGGCAATCCTGCCCATTGTTCCCTCTACCATGCCGTCCAGCTTTTCAACGATCAGCTCGACCACGTTCTGAAAGCCCTGCGGTATTTCTCCCGCACGCTTCATCGCCCGGTTTCCCGCAATGGCAAGCGCCATCATCAACAGCACAACGATCAGGATACAAACGTGTGATGTGGTGATCCAGACTTCCTGCCCAAAGATTTCATACTTAAAGATACCATGTATCATGAAATCAATGTTTTCCGCCCCGGATGACATCAAAATTGCATTGTTCACTGTCTCACCTCCTTTAGATAGACGCGCTATCCTCACTGTTCGAAGAATCATCACATCTTCCTTGCAGCTTCAAAATTAATTTATGTGCAAAGGGCTGTAAATAGGCTGAAACCTTTAAACCCAAGACACCGATAAAAGCGGCAAACAAATTGCCGAGATTCCATTTCATCATGAAATAGAAAACAACAACCAAAACAACATAGCGCAGGACGGATTTTACAATAACTCTCGTCCGCGCGCTTGCTTCTCCGTAAATATCGACCGCATCCTGCAGCACGACGGCAATGTGGATCGCCATGCCGACCGCAAGCGCGATCCCGATCGCAAGCCCCGTTGTGTAGCGCAGCTTATCCGCGACAAACCAGACGCCGATCAGCTCTGCGAGCGCTCCATACACCAAAATTCCCGCGACAAGTCCCGGTAATGCATCATTTAATCTTTTGAGCATACTATCTGTCCGATTCACCATCCCGTCCGTATATTTTCTTTGCCATCTTAAAAACATTTGTAAATCCGGCAAGCGCACCGATCACAAACAGCGGCACTGCCAGAAACGGCATATCAAATTTCCTGCCCAGCCATGCGCCAAACAGGGTACACATAAAAATCGGAACGATCATATTCAGTCCGAATTGCATAATAAGCGTTAATGTCTGAAAAACCTTTCTATGCTGCTTCATCTTCATAATACCATATGGACTTCCCTGTTGGTGTGCTCATACCGCTGCAGTACGACGCCCGCCGCCTTTAACATCCGCTTGGACGCAACAACCGACGGCGTATTCTCGTATTTGTCACTATCATACACCAGCCGACGTATTCCGCACTGAATAATCGCTTTCGCACATTCACTACAGGGAAATAGTGTAACATACATTGTCGCTCTGTCAAGACTTCCGCCGCGATAATTTAAAATTGCATTCAATTCGCTGTGCGTCGTATAAAAATATTTATTATCCAGCGGCTCGCCCTCCCGTTCCCACGGAAATTCATCATCCGAGCAGCCGATCGGGAATCCGTTGTATCCCATAGACAAAATCTTGTGATCCTCGCTCACAATGCAGGCTCCCACCTGCGTATTCGGGTCCTTTGAGCGCATCCCCGATAAAATGGCAACGCCCATGAAATATTCGTCCCAGCTAATATAATCCTGCCGTTTTCCGCTCATTCTATCCTCCAGACCTTTTCACTAACTGCCGTCTGTTTCGTATATTTACTTTGTTCCGAAAATCCGGTCTCCGGCATCCCCAAGTCCCGGCACAATATAACCATGCTCGTTGAGATGATCGTCCAAAGACCCGATATAAATATCTACGTCCGGGTGCGCGTCCTGCATCCTCTTTACACCCTCCGGCGCCGCAATAATGCACATCAGACGCATGTTTTTCACTCCCTTATCCTTTAACATCTGAATCGCCGCCACCGACGAGCCTCCGGTCGCAAGCATCGGATCAACCACAAAAACTTCACGGTTTGCACAATCCTCCGGCAGCTTGCAGTAGTATTCTACCGGCTCCAGCGTCTTAGGATCGCGGTACAATCCGATATGACCGACCTTCGCTGCCGGAATCATCGTAAGCATACCGTCAACCATTCCAAGCCCTGCCCGCAGGATCGGCACAATGGCAAGCTTCTTTCCCTTTAACTCCTTCACCGTAGTGGTGCAGATCGGCGTATTGATCTCTACATCGGAGAGTCTTAAATCTCTTGTCGCCTCGTAGCACATAAGCATCGCAATCTCGCTCACCAGCGTGCGAAAATCCTTTGAACCCGTCTCCTCTCTGCGGATGATCCCGATTTTGTGCTGGATCAGCGGGTGATCCATAACCATTACTTTTGACATATTTTCCTCCATAAAATGTTTTTCTGGTATCACAAAAGTGTGCTTTGCACACTCTCACGTTGTAATAAGCTGTAAAGGAAGCACACTTTTGCCGCTCCTGGTATGACAGCGGCGCAATACGTCCTACACATCCGCTTGCGCGTCATCGCACGAAGTATTTTTTTCATCGCTCGCGCCTTCGTTTTCATTGAAAAGATTGACAAGCTTTAAAATCGTCTTGCGCAGCATCTCATAGCAAAGCCCGTACGCCTGCAGCGTACCGCCGTAAGGATCGATGATCTCAAGCTCCTCTCCGACCAGCTCCGTCAGCACGCAGACGTTTTGCGGATTCGCGCGCTCATATTTCTCAAGTATCTTTTCAAGCTGCGCATGCTCCATGACAAGAACCAGCGTGTCCTCGTCAAAATCCTCCTCCTCAAGCTGCGTTGACGTAAAGCCCTCCACGTTGATCCCGTTGCTGATCATAACGGCTTCCGCCTTTTGGTTCAGGGGTTCGGGAAACAGTACCACAAGTCCTCTTGTCAAAATCTCCACCGGTCTTTTTAAGGGGTACTCCGCCATGATGCCCGCCGCCATCGGCGCTCGACAGGTATCGCTTGCACAGACAAATATGATCCTACGATATTCTTTCATCCAACGCCCCTCCTTATACTTTTATCACCTGATGTCCTGCCGCCTTTAACAGACGGTTCATGATCGCTTGTCCGATCCGCGGCGTCGCAAAGCTCTCCGAGTAAATAATGTCGACATCACGCTCGTCAAATTGACGCAAAATTCTGTAGAGATGCCTTGCGATCGCATCCTCATCCGCGCGCGCTCCTATGCTGACCGCATCCTTGCTCGCGTAGGCAGCCAGTGTTTCATCCGTCGCGATCACACCGACTCGCTGCCCTGCCTTAATCCGCTCCTTAGAGAGCCGGTTAATGTGCGCAACGACCGCCTCACTCTCTCCTTCCACCAAAACCAGCTCCGCCTTTGGCGCATAATGCTTATACCGCATCCCCGGCGCCTTTGGTCTGCCGCCATCGTCTGCCCCGGTGATCGCCGGATCCGTCCGCACCTCCTGTCCAAGCGCCCGCTCCAGCATCTCCTTAGTGATATATCCGGGACGCAGAATCAACGGCGTCTCCTCCGTCAAATCTATGATCGTAGACTCGATTCCTATGCCGACTGCTCCTCCGTCCAAAATCAGCGGGATTTTCCCATCCATATCAAGCGCCACATGCCCGGCCTCCGTCGGACTTGGTCTTCCTGAAATATTTGCGCTTGGCGCAGCGATCAGGCAACCGCTTTCCTCGATCAGCCGAAGCGCCACCGGATGATTCGGCATCCGTACAGCGACTGTGTTAAGTCCTCCGGTCGTCTCAAACGGCACGCTCTCATTCTTCCATACGATCATCGTGAGCGGACCGGGCCAAAAAGCGTCCGACAAAATCTTTGCCTGCCGCGGCAGCTCTCCCGCAATCCGTGCAAGCTGGCGAAAGTCTGCAATGTGCACGATCAGGGGATTGTCCGACGGTCTGCCCTTCGCCTCATATATTTTTCCGGAAGCCTCCGGTCTGAGCGCATCCGCCCCAAGCCCGTACACGGTCTCTGTCGGGAATGCAACAAGCTCCCCCGCCCGGATTAACGCGGCGGCTTCCTGCATACTTGCCGTGTCTATGTCAGCAGAATTTATTTTCAAAATCTTTGTCTGCATACATTCTCCTGCCTTTCTGTATGATTATCGCACAATTCCAAAAAATAGGCAACCTACTTGCCATGTTTTTATAAATGTGGCATAATTATTTCGTTAAGGTCGTGTGATATGGATACGGCATGACTGCCCCTTTGGGTCTCTCATTGGGAAAAAACGGGATATATCCCTTAGGAAAGGAGTTTCCATGAAAATTACAAAATCAGATTTTGGCACAACAAACACCGGAAAAAATATTCATATATACCACTTGGAAAATGCCAGCGGCGCTTATGTCGAAATTCTGGACTTCGGCTGCCGTCTTGCAAAAATCGTTGTTCCGGACCGTGAGGGGAATTTGACAGACGTCTGCCTCGGCTTTGACGCAATGGATGGCTACGAGCAGGACGACGCCAGTCTCGGCGCCGTAGTGGGACGTGTTGCAAACCGTATCAAGGACGGACGCTTCTCCTTAAACGGCAAGGACTATCAGCTTGCCGTAAACAATGGCTCAAATCATCTTCACGGCGGTCTGATCGGCTACGGCTCAAAGGACTGGGAGGCTACGATCAAGGATGACAAGCTGGTATTAACCATGGAATCCGCAGACGGCGAGGAAGGCTATCCGGGAAATCTGACGCTCTCCGTGACCTACGGCTGGTCGGAGGACAACGAGCTTTCTATTTTATATGAAGCCTCCACGGATGCCGACACGCTGTTAAACGTGACCAGCCACGGCTATTTCAATTTAAACGGGGAGAGCTCCGGCGATGTTTTAACCCATGAGCTTTTTATTGATGCAGATCAGATTACAGAGTTAGACGAGACGCAGGCGCCGACCGGAAAACTGCTTGCCGTCGAGGGAACACCGTTTGACTTTCGAACGATGCATGCGATCGGTAAATTTATGGCGTCCGAGTATGCGCAGTTCCGGCAATTCGGCACCTACGACCACAACTATGTCATCAACGGAACGGGACTGCGCGAAGCAGCGATTCTTCAGTCAAAGGAGAGCGGCATCCGCATGACCTGCTTTACCGATCAGCCCGGTATTCAGCTATATGTTGCAAATCAGCCGATCAAGGTGACAGGAAAGAACGGCAAAAGCTATGACAGGCATACAAGCGTTTGTCTTGAAACACAGCATTTTCCTGATGCTATCAACCACGAAAACTTTCCAAGCATCGTGCTAAAGCCAGACGAGCCATTCCGTTCCAAGACCTTATATCATTTCTCAACCTTTTGATTTTTGGTACAAAAGCGTACTTTTATAACATAGGATTGCAGCGCAGCTTCCTATGTCATAAAAACCCCGGACCGCCTTTCTGACGGTCCGGGGTTTTCTTAACCACATGTTGTCAACTGACAATTATTTGTCCTAAATTCAAAACACAAAATTTTCTCTCTTGTAATACTCGCGCTTTTGTATTAGAATAAGCTTAAAGTTACAGATTACTGTAGCTTAGTTAATGTACATTATTTATTTAAGGAGGAAGTTCAAATGGCATACGTTATTTCTGATGCTTGTGTAAGCTGTGGTACATGTGAGCCGGAGTGTCCGGTAGGAGCTATTTCTCAGGGAGATAGCCAGTATGTAATCGACGCTAATTCCTGCGTAAGCTGTGGTACATGTGCAGGTGTTTGCCCAACAGGCGCTATCAGCGCAGAGTAATTTCTGCTATGATCGCATCTATTGAGATAGATGCACCCTTCAAGGGGAAAAGCCGTCACGGATGTGACGGCTTTTTCTTCTGGCTTTTTTTCCAAAATTTCTTTTTTTCCTCTTTGCTCCGCAGACTCTCACGAATCGCCGCGTCCAGCTTACGAAAACGCTCCTCCTCCTGTTCCTCCCGCTCCCGCATGAGATAATTCATCTCCTTTAGCACCTGCTTCCCGACCTCCCCACTGATCTCCTCACTCAGCTTTTGATTATTTGCCGCCATTGCCGTTCCGACAATCTGCGTCATCAATTCCGTAAACTGCGCCATCTTGTCCGTGTTGTCAAGAATACTCTGCTCGGTCTGCGCCACCCGCAGCTCTACATCATCACAGGGCTCTGCAATATCCGGCATCAGCCCGTCCATCGGACCGTTATGTACGATCATACGGATCGCCTTTAACTGATAGCCCTGCTCCTTTAATTCCTTTATCCGCTGAAATTCCTGTATGTTCTCTTTTGTGTAATACCGGTGTCCCATCTCATTACGCGGGATGCTAAGCTCCAGTTCATCCTCCCAGTAACGCAGCACATGTGATTCCACGTTGACAATATTTGCCGCATCGGAAATCATGTAACGCACCTTTTCCATACGAAGAAACCATACCTTTCCGCAGACCGCAGACATATGTCCACAGCCGCAAACTTGCGCGAGAAAATTCTCACCTTCTGCCTAACTTATATTATAAGCAAGCCATGCGTCTCTTACAACGAAAATCGCTCGTCTTATTCCGACAGTATTCTTTGATTTGTTACAGCGTTTGCCCTTTGGATATTCCTAAACGCCCCATTCTAAGCTGTTCCCTATTGTTCATCTGTTACAGTTCCTTTTTCGGTCTCAGGGCAGAACGGCTTTTCGCCGCCTTTGTGATACGCAGTACTGCATAGCTTGCGAACACAACTGTATATACGACGATTTCAAGCCATTTTTCCTCCGCTTTAGGGATAAACAGAACCATAATATGAATGTAAATCAGCGCAAAGAACGGATAAGCTAATTTTTGTACCCTTTTCCATGTTTGCGCCTTCATTTTCTTTCGTATTCCCTGAAAAGAAGTAATCATCAAGGGCAGCATCATCGAGAGCATCACAAGCGTCAGGCATGTAGCAATAACATGCTGGGGCTCTAGTTCACTTGGATGCAAAATCAGACTAGGAAAAAAATGTCTGCCATAGACAAAATTATGCCCTAAGGTGATTAAGCACGCAATGATCGAAAGCTCTCCTCGAATTTTCTGCAGACACTGTGTTACCTTCCACTTAGAGTTTAAAGCACCTGTGTACATGACAAGAATAAATAAGGCTGTTGAGAACGCGCCCCTCTTAAACGGATCTACCACATAGCCGGTGAACCATCTGGGAAAGGTCTCATATAGTTCATATCGGTAATAAAGAGAAAAGCTAAGTACCAATAGCATAGACAACAAATAAAAAATAACGGGATACTTTTTTATTTGACGCCGTAATCCAAAGCTGAACAATAACGCTAATACGAGTGAAAAAATAGGATGCATTTGTTATCCTCCTTAAATTGATGTTTATAAGTTTGACGTGCGTGCTGTCATGCATACAGTATCAAATCTTCAAATTTGCTTACCAAAAGAACACCTCCGATCTATTTTTATATTTTCCAGGAAAGCAATGGTTAGTTCTAACTAACCTCTAGTCATAAATATAAGCTGCTATGGTATAGTAACTAAACCAAACAGCTAATATAACTATGCAAAGCATATCATATAAATATGTTATTGTCAAACAAAAATAATTTTCTGTCGCATATAGAAAATTAACCTTTCACTATTTTCATAAATTACAAATGACTAATCTGTAAGACAGCTCACACAAAAATTCACGTTTGAACACGATCTATCATTGACAGTTGTTCGCTTATTTTTTATACTTTTCTTAAATTCATATAATAAACATGAAGCTGCATGTTACAGTGAGATAAGGAGGTTGCCTATGAAAAAATTTGTCTCTCCCCCTCTTGCAATCACAAGGCTCTTTACATTTTCAACCACAGCTTTTGCCCAAAAACTTTCTTTTAAAACCTATGACAAGGACAGTAATTATAGGTCTATCGGAAATATACCAAATATCCCTTATTTCACAGTGATCTTTCGTGCCGGTGCAACTGTATCCGCCATGATTTTAAGGATATGCCGCACTCCCTGTGAGCTTACTCCACCTGCCCGTGCCGTGCGTCTTGCTGAAATTACTGCTGTTGGAGGCGGCAGCATTATTGCTGCTATAACACAATGATGAGCGTCATAGTTTTCATGATATTATCTGTTATAAGCCAATTATATATGATCATGATCACAATCCGGCACAAGCAAATATATCAGAAATATTTAACTCCTGATCTATTAGAAATTATTTCAGCAATCATTCTCACCTTAATTGGCGTTACAGAAAAATATACATTCTTTGATTATTTTCTCGTTTGCTTAATCGTTTTTATATTTTTAAAACAATTACTCTTTACCATTTTTCTTAATTTGAAGATAATCAAAAAATACAAACTATTTTTCCTTATACTTGCACTGATTGTTATGATAGCAATCGGATTTATCGCATTATTTCTCTTAAGGAAATGAGTCAAGGCGTCGGGAATCCCCCGACGCCTCTTTGTTACTTCTCCATATTTGCAAATTTTGTGTACTGCGGCAGCCATACAAGATTAACTGTTCCAATCGGACCGTTTCTCTGCTTCGCAATAATAATTTCAGAAATTCCCTTCATTTCTGAATCGTGATTATAATAATCATCACGGTAAATAAACATTACCACATCGGCATCCTGCTCAATCGCTCCCGACTCACGCAGATCCGAGAGCATCGGTCTGTGATCGGGACGCTGCTCGACCGCTCGCGAAAGCTGGGATAAGGCAATCACAGGCACAGAAAGCTCACGCGCCAACGCCTTTAGGGAACGGGAAATATCAGAAATCTCCTGCTGACGGGAATCTGTGGACCTGCCCGACCCGGACATCAACTGCAAATAGTCAATGATGATCAATTTTAAGTCATGCTCCAGCTTGTACTTCCGGCACTTACTCCGCATCTCCGAAATTGAGATACCGGGCGTATCGTCGATGATCAATTCCGAATTACCGATCGTCCCCGCGCCCTCAATCAGCTTCTCCCAGTCTGTGTCCGAGAGATTTCCGGTTCGGAGCACCTGCGCATCCACTCTCGACTCCAGCGAAAACAGACGGTTCACAAGCTGCTCCTTTGACATCTCCAGTGAAAAAATAGCCGTACACATATTTTCATGAAATGCCACATACTGTGCAATATTTAAAACAAATGCGGTTTTTCCCATAGACGGACGCGCGGCGATCAATATCAGATCGGAGGGCTGTAAGCCCGCCGTCCGGTAATCAAGATCGATAAATCCCGTCGGAATCCCGGTCACTGTGCCTGAGGTTTTCGCCGCATTCTCAATCTTCTCAAGCGCATTCATAACAACCTGACGGATCGGCACATAATCGGTGCCTCCGCCGCGCGAGGAAAGCAGATCAAACACCTTCTTTTCCGTAATATCCATCACGGTATCAATGCTCTCCTTGCCCAGATAACACTCATTTTCAATTTCCTCATTGAGCTTAATGAGCCTGCGGCGCATCGCATTGTCTTTTACAATCTTGGCATAATACTTTACATTTGCGGATGTCGGCACCGCCGTTACAAGATCGCGCACAAATTCAAGGCTTGCAACCTCCGGCGGCACATCCTTTTCCTTCAGCTTATTCTGCAGCGTAACCAGATCCACGGGAAGCCCCTGATTATACAGCTCGATCATCGTATCAAACAAAATTCCATACTGCTTATGATAAAAATCCTCGACAATCAGCATCTCCATCGCCGTGATGATCGCGTCCTTATCCATGATCATCGAACCAATGACGGACTGCTCTGCCTCCACGCTGTTTGGCATTATCCGCTTAATCAGTGCATCTTCCATGCATGCTCCTCCTTACGCCTCTACCACATGCACGGTAAACTTTCCCATCACCTTCGGATGCAGCTTGATCGCAACCTCTGTCATGCCAAATGACCGGATCGGATCGGCAAGCTGCATTTTCTTTTTATCAAGCTCCATGCCAAGCTGCTCCTTCGCCGCCTGTGCAGTCTCCTTTGTCGATACAGAGCCGAACGTTCTGCCGCCCTCTCCCGCTTTCATCTTGAGCGTCACCTTCTTATCCTCAAGCTCCTTCGCAAGCGCGAGCGCCGCCTCATAGTTCTCCTGCGCCACCTTATCCGCATGCTGATTCTGCAGCTTTAAATCATTCCTATTTTTTGCGTTTGCCTCAACGCCTAATTTCTTTGGAAAAATTGCATTTCTCGCATATCCGTCGCTTACCTCTACAATGTCTCCCTTTTTTCCGAGCGACTTTACATCCTGTAATAAAATTACTTTCATTCTACAATATCTCCTTCCTTTAACATCTCATCCAGCGTAGACTGAATCATGCGCTTTGCCTCTGCCACGGAACAATCGCTAAGCTGCGCGCCCGCCACGTTCAAGTGACCGCCGCCGCCCAATCGTTCCATGATCAACTGCACGTTGATCTCATCAATCGAGCGCGAGCTCACATAAATTTTATTCTGATATTCCGTTAGGACAAAGGACGCCTTGATGCCTACAATATTTAAAAGCTCGTTCGCCGCCTGTGCCCCCGCAATCGTGGGGCTCTCCACATTATCCGCCGGACAAACAGAAATTGCAAACGCCTTGCGGTAAACTTCTGCATGGCGCACAGCCTCCGCTCTCGCCTTATACGCCGCCATATCGTCGCGCAGCAGCTTGCGGACTCTTGTCACTTCCGCACCCGCGCGGCGCAGATACGCCGCCGCCTCAAAGGTACGCACGCCTGTCTTTGTCATAAAGTTATTGGTATCGATCAGAATACCCGCATAAATACAATCCGCCTCATGCGAAGCAAGCTTGATGTTCTCCGAAAAATACTGCAGCACCTCCGCGATCATCTCACATGTACTCGATGCATACGGCTCTACATAGGAAAGCATCGGCTTCTCAATGACCTCGCTGCTCTGTCTGTGATGATCAAAGACACAGACCGTATCTGTGCGCTGCAACAGCTCCGGACACTCCGTATAGCTTGGACGGTTTACATCCACAACGACAACCAGCGTGTTGCGGTTTGTCATCATGATCGCTTCCTCGCTGCGAATAAACAGATCCGCCGGATAACCATTCTCCTCCGAAAAGCCCTCAACCAACGGACGCAGCGAGGACGTCACCTCGTTTAACACGATCTGTGCCTTTTTGCCAAGCACGCGCGCCGCGCAGTAAACACCGATCGCCGCGCCAAGCGAATCCACATCACTGATGCTGTGTCCCATGATCATGACATGCTCGCGGCTTATAATAACCTCACGGAGTGCATGCGCCTTTACGCGCGCCTTCACACGGCTGTTGCGCTCCACCTGTTTATTCTTGCCGCCGTAATAAGTAATTTCCTCCCCGTCACGCACGACCACCTGATCTCCGCCGCGCCCAAGCGCAAGGTCGATCGACATACGGGCATATTCATATTTCTGGTTATAGGAATCGCCGCCGTTTCCGATACCGATGCTTAACGTGACTGCCATCTCATTGCCTACCTTGACTGTCTTTACATCCTCGATCAGACTGAAGCGATCCTCCTGTAGCTGCTTCATGTATTGGTTTTTAAATACGATGAAATACTTATCGCGGTCGATCTTACGCACCAGCGCGTCAATCTCCGAGAAATAATTATTTACCTTGCGGTCGATCAGCGCCGTCAGCAGCGAACGCTTCACATCCTCAATACTATCAAGCGCCTCGTCATAATTATCAATATACACCAGTCCCGCCACCAGACGCTGATCTTCATTCTCCTGCATGTAGCGCTCCAGCTCTGTCTCATCAAACAGATAGATCGCCGTCATATATTCGCTGCTTTCCTCCAACGAAACCTCCAGATTGCCATGCTCTGCGATGTCAAAATAGAGCCGCCTCATGCTCACACGGTAGCTTCGGTCTCCAAGCGGCAGCTTCATCGTCTCTGCCATCTCTCCCCGCTGCAAAAGCTCCTTTGTCAGCATCGGAAAAATCGTGGTGATCGACTTGTGATAATTTTTACTCTTTCCGGTGATCTCGGTAAACTGCTTATTTACCCATAAAATCTTCCCGTGAAAATCAAGCAGCGCATACGGAATCTCAAGCTCGTTTAGAAGCTGCTTCTGCACAGTTGCATACTGCGTCGCAAAATTTACCAGCTCCTCGATGAGCAACGGTTTATTGCGCAGATACACAACAAGCGTAATCAGAAAATAAAGCAGAACAAATCCGGTAACTACAAATCCAGACTTTACACTCTGCATATAAACGGGAATATTTATCATGATCAGCAACGGTGTAAGCATCACTGGCAAGTACAAATACGCGCGCAGTCTTCCGCGCATTCTCACATCATTTTTTTTCAACATCCGACCTCCTTAAAAGACAGCCTGTATCTTATAGTCATTCATTTTGAATTATAGCATTTTAAGTGCACAAGATAAAGTCCTTTTTGCGGAAACACGCCTGCGGCACGCCGGAACAGCTCTTATGGATATGCCACAACCAGACAACGAGTGACGCGCTTCGCGAGCCACTCTTATGTCAACAACGAGTGACACGCTTCGCAATCCACTCTTATGTCAAGAAAAAAGCAGGAGGGCAGCCCTCCTGCTTATCTATCACCCTTATCCGGGTCAGACACCAGTGTCAGATAATCGCCCTTATCCATATCGTCAATCAGATTATCCGACAAAATACGCCTGCCTCCCACCGGTTCTATCTCATCCTTGATCTCGCTTAACGCTGTCTGATAACCGCCGTCAGGATTGTAGCGGCAGATGCGGTAGCCGTCCTGCTCATCCCTGCCATGGCCGTAATAAATCAGCTCATGCCAGCCATTTGTCATTACCTCGCTGACCGTAACCGGGGTCTGTAAGCTTACGAAGGACTCGATCACCTCAAACACATCGCCGTCTCGAACGGAAAGAATGAGCGCCGGATCTCCCGATGGCTGTCCGGTATATTCCCCGATCACAACTGCAAATATCTCCTGCTCTCCATCCTCATTCAAATCTGTATAATTATAATAATATCTCGTCTCACTGCAATACTCGTCAGGAATCTGATAATATTCTTTCAGGAAAGCAGCCAGTGCCGGATATGCCTCATCCTCGCTGTATACCACCTCGACCATCGGCACGGCTTGATCCTCCTCCGCCGATATATAGTGCTCCTGCAATTCCTGCTCCGCCGCAGCGCCATTCTCCTGCGTCTGCCTGTTTCCACACCCGCCTACCGACAATACCACTGCCATAATTCCAATCAGAAAATAATTCCTTCTCATCATTTCCTCCCACCAACCACTCATCCCGCTTCTCTTATAAAACTCATATTATATGATTTTTACACAAATTCCAAGATACTTTTCAAATATTAAGAAACTTCTTTGAAAGCCCATTTTTCCATAGAAAAAGGAGCTGATGCTACGCACAGCTCCTTCCATCATCTTATTCACAAACGTATGGCATTAATGCTACATGACGCGCTCTCTTGATCGCTACCGTAAGAGCTCTCTGATGCTTTGCACAGTTGCCTGTAATACGGCGGGGAAGAATCTTTCCTCTCTCAGAGATGTATCTCTTTAACTTGTTTGTATCTTTGTAATCAATTACATTATCTTTGCCACAGAATACACAAACCTTTTTTCTTCTATGCATCGGGCGTCTCTTCATCGGAGCGCCTTCTTTGTCCGCTGCTTTATTGAAAGCCATGATAATTACCTCCTGTTGTTATCTGGAAATCACGCGGTGCTTTCCATTAATTAAATGGTAACTCTTCATCAATTCCATCCGGAATATTCATGAAGCCATCACCAGCCGCACTGCTCGGTGACGGTCTGTCCGCAGGCGCAAAACCGGAATGATCTCCTCCGGCATTCTTACTTTCTGCAAATTCCTGCTCCTCCACAACAACATCGGTCGTATATACACGCTGTCCGTCCTTATTCGTGTAGCTTCCGGTCTGAATACGTCCGGTAATCGCTACCTTTGTTCCCTTGCGGAAATACTTCTCCGCAAATTCACCGGCACGTCCGAATGCCACGCACGGAATAAAATCAGCCGTCTGCTGATCTCCGTCTCTCTTAAATCTTCTGTCAACTGCCAGCGTATATCGCGCGATTGCTGTTGCCTGATCACCCTGAGAGTAACGCACCTCAGGGTCTCTGGTCAATCGTCCCATAAGAATAACTTTATTCATATGATATGATCCTCTCTATTATGCCTCGTCTTTTCTAACGCATAAGAAACGAAGAACGTTATCCATGATACGAACATCCTGCTCAACTGCTGCAGGAACTGTGGACTCTGCATCAAACTGGATGAAATAATAATAGCCCTCATTCATCTTCTGAACTTCGTAAGCTAATCTTTTCTTACCCCAGTCTTCCACTTCTGTCACAGTACCGCCGGCACGAGTGATATACTCTTTTGCCTTCTCTACGATAGCTGTTCTCGCATCGTCTTCGATCTTTGCACTGACTACGAGTGCTAACTCATACTTATTCATGCGAATTCTTTCCTCCTTTTGGTCTCTGGCTCACGCTTTCATTGCGTGAACAAGGAATTTTTTATATCACGAGGATATACTATATCATGTTTTCCTGCTTAATTCAAGACTTTTTCTTAATTTCCCTTGTATTTTTTTCCACAAGCTTTCTTGCGATCATAATCTGATGACCGCATCCCATGCACTTTAATCGAAAATCTGCGCCGACGCGAAGAATCTCCCATTCACTGCTGCCGCACGGATGCTGTTTTTTCAACCGGACACGATCGCCCACCTCATATTTATCCACAGCCGCTCCTCCTTTCATTCCTCTATAATTTCTATTGCAAACACACCGGTAATCTGCGCAGGATAACTTTCCATGATCATTCCGTCATACCCGATCTCAATGACATCTCCCTCCTGGATCTCCCCAAGCGCCGCAAGAGCCTCCTCCTGGCTGATGCTGTCTGTCCCGACACTGATACGGTCGGAGGACTTTCGCTCCTCCTCACCCTCCAGAGGCTCAACCAAAAGTGTGTGTTCCTTCACCTCCAGTACGGTCGCCTCAAAATAAGCCTGCGCTGTCCCGATAGGGGTTATCACCGACTCCCCGCAGCCCGTCAGAAACATTATGACGACCCCCGCCAAAAGTCTATAATATCTTCCCATAAGCTATCCCTCTATCTGCGAAAAAATCTCACCAAGCCCTGCCTGGAGCAAAAGGTCTGCCCGCCCGTCCATCGGCGTTGTCGTCTTATTGATAAGCACCAGCTTGTTTCCTCTGTAATAGTCGATCAGTCCGGCAGCCGGATATACGGCAAGCGATGTTCCACCGACGATCAGCACGTCCGCATGGCTGATATAAAACACCGCATCCTCAAGCGTCTGCTGATCCAGCCCCTCCTCATAGAGCACGACGTCGGGCTTGATCTCTCCGCCGCACTTGTCGCAGCGCGGTATCTGCTCCACAGAGCTTAACACATACTCCGCATCAAAAGCCTTACGGCACTTTCGGCAGTAATTGCGGTGTACGCTTCCGTGCAGTTCCAGCACCTTGCGGCTTCCCGCCTTCTGATGCAGTCCGTCAATGTTCTGCGTGATGACCGCCTTCACCTTTCCCGCCTGCTCAAGCGCCGCAAGCTTCTGATGCGTAATATTCGGCTTCGCGTCCAGACACAGCATCTTTTCCCTGTAAAAGCGGTAAAACTCCTCTGTATTCCGCAGATAGAAGCTATGGCTTAAAATCGTTTCCGGCGGATAATCATATTTCTGGTGGTACAGTCCGTCCACGCTGCGAAAATCGGGGATTCCGCTCTCCGTGGAAACACCCGCGCCGCCGAAAAACACAATATTGTCTGATTCATTTATCATCTGCAAAAACTGCTCTGTTGCTGTCATGATCGTTCCCTCTTTTCTTCCCCTATATCGTAAAAATGCCTGCTCCCTCACAAAAGACCACAGCAATGCACAATCTCCTGTATCACGCAGCCTTCCGGTCCAATCTCCTGCGATTGCGTACATGACAAAAACATGTCACATCCGTCAAATGATTTATTTTGCGGTTGATGTCTGCCAAATTCAGCAGCCTTCAAAAGAAAATCTCTTTTCATACAATCCTCATCCCCCTCATCACAGTCATAGAAAAAATCGTTCCGACAACGGAAGGAGAATCTCTTATACTTCATTCTACAACAAATACAGATACTTTAAAACGGGAAAATCCAACTTTTCCTGAAAAAGCTTCCGGCAGCTTTCCAACGCCAAAACAATGCTCGTCTACGTCTCATCCATGTCTCCTATCAAATAAAGCAGCGCAAGCGAGATTCTCCTCCTGCGGCGGATTGCATCTGCGACACTGTTCCATTCCGCCCCGCAGTGCGATCCCACGGAGGGGTTTGCTTTATAGGGAATGAAGTTTCCTATAAAACAAAAGTGTGCTTCGCACGATCTCGCATTGTAATAAACTGTGAATCAAGCACACTTTTGCCCCGCCGCGCATGATTGCGAAGCAATACTTCCTCTCATGCGCGTGCGCATCAGCACACGAAGTGTGTTCCCCCGTAGGGGGTTGCTTTATAGGGAACGAAGTTTCCTATAAAAAACAAAAGTGTGTTTCGCACGATCTCGCGTTGTAATAAACTGTGAATCAAGCACACTTTTGCCCCGCCGCGCATGATTGCGAAG
>Garnier_p1__coassemble_1097_pt1 | contig 17207 bp, 19 predicted proteins | sample Garnier_p1__metabat2_high_PE_021 | metagenome-assembled genome bin Garnier_p1 | reverse complement strand
GCGTGTCGCTCGTTGTTGACATAAGAGTGGCTCGCAAAGCGTGTCGCTCGTTGTTTCTTTTGCCTGTCATGCCTCTTGGCAGATCAGGTATATGATCCCCGCATTTTAGACAGGATTTTGCATGATCGGCTGAAGCTGTCTGCCGTTCATTGCCGCCTCGATCGTTTCCGGGAGAAGCTCCATTTTTGCAATCATGGAATTCGGCTTGCTCTTGCAGTTGTCCTGTCCGAACGGAACAAAATAAATATTCTTCATATTCATAAGCATACCAATGTTCTTAAAGCTTGCGCCCAGCGCATCATTTGTCGAAATCGCTATGACTAACGGCTTGCCGTTTCTCATATGCGCCTTTGTCGCCATCAAAACCGGCGTATCGGTAATCCCGTTGCACAGCTTTGCCGCCGTATTTCCGGTACATGGCGCGATCACCATAATATCCAGAAAATTGTTCGGTCCGATCGGCTCTGCCGCACAGATCGTCTTGATCCCCTCATTTCCGGTAATTTCGCAGATACCGTCTACATATTCCCGCGCGCTGCCAAACCTTGTGTCGCAGGTCTGCGCATTAAACGAAAAAATCGGCACGACGTTTGCTCCCAGATCGCATAGATGCTGTATCTCTTTTCTTGCCTTTGCGAAAGTACAAAAAGACCCGGTAATTCCAAGCCCTATATTATAATTTGAAAAATCCATCAGTCAATTCCCTCCCGCAGCATAAAACGTTCCAGCGCTCTGCCCAGAATATAAGCGCTTTCCTTCGGCGCGTATTTCCCCGGAATCCCAAGCACCAAATCCGCACGGATCCCGTATTCCTTCGCACATGCAAAATCCGTTCCGCCCGGCTTTGAGGCAATATCAAGAATATAGGCGTCGCGCGGCAGCTCCCGGATGATCGTGCGCGTCACCACAGGCGCAGGCACTGTATTGACAAGCATTGCAGCCCCCATCGCCTCCTCTGGTCCGAATGCGAAATCGACCGCATAAAATCCGTCTTTTTTTGCCGCCTTGCGCACCTCCCTGCGCCGCGCCAAAACCGTTACGCGTGCGCCGAGCGCGGCTAAACGCTCCGCGATCGCCTTTCCGCAGCAGCCGTATCCCGTGACGATTATTTTTGCCTCGTCAATATTATACGGACTGTGGTTTACCAGCTCTGCGATCACGCCCTCCGCCGTAGCGACGGCGTTCTCCTCTGTCACGATCTCATCCTCCATAAAATCAAGATAATGAATATCGCGCCGTTTTAAAATTTCCGTCTGCTCTGCCGAAAAGCAGCCGCCAAGCACCAGAGTACCGTTTACCAGATTTTTATTTAATATATCGTTTAACTTCTCCTGCTCTGCAAGCTTTGATACTGGAATCGGAAGTATCAACATGTCTGCATCTGCCAGAAAAGCCTTCAGCTTTTCTAACTGTTCCACGACCGTCTCACTATTTCTGATATCCAGGCAGCGCACATTTATTCCTTTTTTTGTCAGCAGCTCTGCCAGATATACCTGACGCATGTCGCTGATCAGAAGTATTGTCTGTCTCTCCATAAGATTACGCTCCCTTCCCTTTATCATATGAAAAAGGCGCGCCGTGGTTCCAGCCGGAACAAGCCAGAGATCAACTGAATTGGTAAGCCGTACCGAAAACAGCGCTTTCCTGCCGTCTCAAACCTTTCCCCGCAGGCAGACTGTTTACGCTCCCGTCAAAAACGTTTCCCGAAAGGCTATCTCCCGTGCAGAGTGTCGTTCATCTTTTTGACATTATATCTGCAGACCGCATAATTGATCCCCCATATCGAAAAAAGAAGCCCGGCAAATATCCCCAAATATTTAACTGCTCCGCTAAGACTGTGCTCCATCCATCCGGTAATATACGCAATCGGCATCATCACCGCTGCCGTCACAAGAAAATATACACCAACCCGTTTTACGATACTCCATCTCCGAATCTCCAAAATAACGGAAGCCATCGCACATATCGCGCCGATCAGTCCGCATAAAAAAGCCTGCAGCGCAACCGCATGGCTCTCACTTCCCACTGCTTGCACAAACTGAGGATTGCATGGTGCATAATATCCCCCTCCCCAAATGAGCGAACCCACAATCGCAATCGCTTCTCCCAGCGCCATACCGAGCGGGAATCCTAACAAACCGCGCATGATCATTTCTTTTTTCATCTTCTCCACCTCATATCCCTAATATTTTTTTGATTTTTGAAACATATCTTCTCGACACAAAGGATGACGTTCCATTCATCAGCTCGACACAAATTGTCCCCGCAAAGCTCAGGTCAAAATTTTTCACCTTTTTTAAATTCACGATTTCCGAGCCTGAGATACGGACAAACTGATTTGGGTCTAAACGCTCCTCGACCTCATACAGCCTTAGACGCAGCGTGTATTCTCCGCTGTCTGTCACGGCAAAGACTTTACTGTTTGCAGCATAGATTCTGATCATTTCGCTTTGCTCCAACACTGCGATCCTTTCAGCTTTGCTGCCGGAAATAATCTGTGGGTTATTCTCCGTGAGCTTTTGCACCAGCCTTGTGACCTCCTCCGTCATCTCTGCCGTCAAAACGATTACTTTCGGCTCAGCGTAAGCAGCATCCATTTTTATCTCTATCTGCATTGTCGCAAACACCTCCTCTCTGCCGCCATTATAAAAAGGAATCCCTGTGGTTATCAACAGATCCACGACAGGTGGTCGATTTTGGGATATAAGTGGTTTTTCCTCTGTCAATTCCACGGATTGTCCGGGCTTGGGTCTGTCGGATCCCAGCCACGATTGGGACTGTCTAAATCAATTTTTTCCGCTTCCGGCTTGCCGAGCGGTCCGGGGTCTTCCCCGTCATAAATTTCCACCGTCGTGCCCTCGGAACAATTTTCTGCAATCCATTTTGCATCCTCCACGGTCAGGCGTACGCACCCCATTGACGCCTGCTGCCCAAGCTTATTGTACTTCTCGGCAGCAAGTGTATTTTCCGCTTTCTTATAATAGGGCACGGAATGAAACAGGATGCCGCCATGTATCCTCGTCGCGTACTGCCCGTACACATTTCCGTACAGCTCTCTCCAACGGTATTTTGTAGAAATCCGGTACACGCCGCGCGGCGTTGCATTATATAAACCCGTGGAGCAGATCATCGCCTTATAGGGCACCGTATAATCGCCCGCAGAATCAAGCGTGTAGACGGTGATGCAATTCTGCGCGCGGTTGATGCGGATGTAATAAGGAAGGGAACGTCCCTCCTCATCCTCCTGCAAACTTTCCTCAGCCTTACTTTCGCCCTGCGATGCCGCAGCGTCCCCCGTACCTATCCCGGCTTCTGTTTCTGGCTCCTGTTTCACTTCCTGCTTCTGCTCCGTCTCCCCTTCCGGCTGTGCCCCAGGCGTTTCATTTCCCTGTGCCATATCCTCCCCGTTTAAAGCCTCGCTCGGTTGTTTTGTCTCCTCCAGCATCTCATTTTCCGTACTCTCGTCCAGCGCAAGCTCCTCTCTCTGATACCCCTCGCTCCAAAAGCCATTGCCTCCGCTAAGCGCGGCAAGCGCCGGTATATTCCACTCAAACCGCAGCGCCGCAAACTCAAGCGCCGTGAGCGCGCACAAAAAGGCAGTCGCTGCCGCTACACCAAGAACGACAGCCCTGCCTCCGAAAAAAACTGATAGCCTGTTTTTCATACAAATTTTCTTTTTCATCTCACACTCATCTGCTTTTATAACTGCGTTTCTACAAAAATATCATAAATCGCCCGAATCGCATTCTCAAAGTCCTCATTGCTGACGCCTATGATAATATTAAGCTCAGAGGAGCCCTGATCGATCATTTTTACATTGATGCTCGCGTGTGCCAGCGCAGAAAAAATCCTTCCCGCCGTCCCTCTTGTCGACCGCATTCCGCGTCCCACAACCGCGATCAGCGCCAGATCGCTCTCAAGCTCGATGCTGTCGGGATTTGCCAGACGATGGATCGCCGAGATGACCGCCTGCTCCTTTCCCTCAAACTCCGGCTGATGCACAAACACCGTCATCGTATCAATGCCCGACGGCATATGCTCAAAGGAGATATGATTCTCCTCAAAGGCGCTTAAGACCTTCCTCCCAAAGCCCACCTCACCGTTCATCATATCCTTATCAATATTGACTGATACAAAGCCCTTCTTGCCCGCAATTCCGGTAATCGTGTACTTCGACTGGTGACAGGTGCTCTCAACGATCCAGGTTCCTTCCTCGTTGGGCGCATTCGTATTGCGGATATTGATCGGAATCCCCGCCTTTCTAACCGGAAAGACCGCCTCCTCATGCAGCACGCTTGCGCCCATGTAGGAAAGCTCCCGCAGCTCCCGATAGGTGATCGTTCGGATCGTCTGCGGATGATCTATGATTCTTGGGTCCGCGATCAAAAAGCCCGAAACGTCCGTCCAGTTCTCATAGCAGCCCGCCTGCGCCGCACGCGCCACGATCGACCCTGTAATATCCGAGCCGCCTCTGGAAAAGGTCTTTACTGTTCCATCCGGAAGCGAGCCATAAAAGCCCGGCACAACCGCCGTCTCACAGGTGGCTAAACGGGCTGCCAGAACCTCATTTGTCCGCTCCGCATCAAACTCTCCCTTACCGTTAAAAAAAATCACCTCCGCGGCGTCAATAAATTCATAGCCGAGATAATTCGCCATGATGATGCCATTGAGATATTCTCCACGGGACGCCGCATAATCGACCCCCGCCTTCTGTTTAAAGTTTTCGCTGATCTTGCGGAACTCGTCCTCTAAGGACAGCTTCAGATTTAATCCGTTGATAATCGAGTCGTAGCGGTCCTTGATCTTCATCAGAGGAATCCGAAACTCCTCGTCCGCTTCCACAAGCGCATAGCAGGCATACAGCATATCCGTGACCTTCGTGTCCTTTGCGTTGCGCTTTCCCGGAGCACTCGGCACCACATATCTGCGTCCCTGATCCGATTGTACAATTTTGCCGGCCTTCGCAAACTGCTCTGCGCTCGCCAGAGAGCTGCCGCCGAATTTTACGACTTTTATCATTTCCTTGCTCCTCCAATTACCAGCATCCCTAAAGTTTTCTATTTTTACTTTTTCCGACTGCTTTTGCAATTTCCTATAACGAATATAATATTAATCATTAATAGCGCTTCCGTCAAATGCTTTTTTGAAAAAATACCTATTCGACTGCCACCGGACCAAAGAGAATTTCACGCCTTACATAAAGCGACATATCCTCACGCGTCGCCAAACGCCATTTTACCAGTGTAAACTCCATATTCTCAAGCTCTAACGCGATAATGCCGCCCGGATGCACACAACTGCCCGTATTCAAATAGAAGCGCTCACCCTCTGCGCCTGCAAGCAGTCTTGGTCGATGTGAGTGCCCCGCCACAAGATACATCTCATACTGGGACGCCCAGTGCGCAAGACAGCGTTCATGACGCGCCGCCTTCCTGTAATTGCGCGCCGCGCTTGTCGGATCTAACACACCGAAACGTTCCAGCGGCTTCCACAGATAGCGTACCAAAAACCGTGCCAAACGCCAGCAGACACAATTAAAAAAATCTGCCTGATGCCCGTGCAGCATGGCAACATCGTGTCCTCCCTCCCTGTTTTTAAGGAGCACCGCCTCCGGCAGCGTTTTTGCAAGCTCCATATCATGGTTTCCGTACAGACGCACAATGCGTCCCTCCCTCTCCAGCTCCAAAAACAGGCAATAAACATCCTCATGACAGCTTCGGATACGCGATACGCTGCGGTTTTCCCACAGCTCCTCCCCGTCTCCCAGCTCCACATAAAAAAATCCACGCTCCCTGTAACAATTCAGCGCCGCATAATACAGATTTTGATTTTTCAGAAAATTATCATTCATTGTGCCTTCGCCCCTGTGGCAATCACTCATGATCACATAGCGGCTGCACGCATTTAGCGGAAGCTGCAGGGCATTTTTCAATGCCCTGTCAATTCTTCTCTTACATCCCATGCCCATTCCTTCTTCTATCACTGCTCTTTGGATAACGTCTGCCCGAAAGACGCAGCATTCTTAACAGGCAGCCCGGCATCTGATAATACAGAAACAAAAGCCTATCCGGCGCACTGCAAAACGGTCTTGTAAACAGACGGTACCAAAAACAATGCAGCCGGTTAAAGCACTGTGCCATCTGGCGCAGGAAACGTGCAGGAAACGGATAACACTTACCAAAATCAAGCTGTATAAAAATCTCGCTGCCGCAAAGACGGTACTTCTCCGGCGGGATTTTGCTTTCGCGCAGCCCCCGCAGCATCGCCTGCGCCATCTGCCGATCCCCAAAGGTGACCGTTGCAAAAAGAGCCGTCTCCCACGGCTGGGAAAACATCCCCATGCGAAAGCCGGTCAGCCACCAGTGACGTTCGCAATACTCATAAAGCTTTCCGCCGTTTCGCTCAAGACGACAGCAGATTTTCGGCAATTCCTCATCCTCCGCCGCAAGAAAATGCGCGGCTGCATAGGCATGAGGCGGTATCTCCTCCTCCGTGTGATAGACGCCGACCTCGCCGCCCGTATTGATACCGTACTGCCCCTTCCAAAACTCGATCAGCCACGTCTTTCCCCCGTAGTCGAAATATACCGGAAAAGCGTCAAGCACCATGCATGCGCCAAAAGCCCCGCGGTCAAAAGCCGCCGTATACCCAATCTTCCTCTGCCACGCGTCCTTCCTGGAGGAAAATACCCCCTCCCGCTCCTCATAAAAAAAGCCAAACGGTTCTGCCAGCTCATTTAAGAGCGCTGTCTTTTGCGGCAATTCCATTTGACATATCTGTTCTTTGATTTTTCTTCTCCGAACCACCAAGCCCCGGCAAAGCACAAACAGCAGCAGCGCTGCGCAAAGCAGCGCGCCTGCCGTTTTCCATCCGATCATCGTGCCAACAGACCCCTCGCAAAGAAATCTGCCATTTCAAGCACATGCTTCCTAAGATCACGGAACGTATCAATGCTTGTGCCGTATTCGCCGTTTAATTGCTGCTCAATCGCCTCTCTTGTCATATCAAGATAATTGAGTATCATATTTCTTGTCTCTCTCCCACTAAAATAAGGATTGAGTTCTCCAAACAGCGAAGCCAGTTCATTCGCATTTGCATACCATTCCTTGATCAGCGCATCATAATTCTCGCGGTTGCCGGATTTCTGCGAGCGGATGAGCTCTCCTGTTAGTTCTGCATGTCTGACGAGCAGCCCGCGCAGACGTCTTGTCACCTGAAGCGGAAGATAATTCGCAAAAACATCCGTAATCTCGTCTGCCGCCTGAAGCATCCGTTCTTCTACCTCCTGCTGATCCTTTCCGTCCGCAGAAACGCTCATCAGATACATTCTGGTCCAGAAAATCAGATCAAGCCATGCAAGTCGCATATCCGCACGAAGATTTTCCACGGCATTTTCCTGCTCATTCGGGGTTTCCCCGCTTTCTCCCGGCGCGCCCGGCATTCCCGGCATCCCCGGCATTCCCGGCACACTTGGTATGATCGGTATGACGGGTCTTGCCGGTACATCCGTATCGGTGCCTTCATAGCCTCTGCCCGGACAAATCTGAAGCTTCATACCAATCTGAAGATTATAAGGATTGACCCCCGGATTCCCAAGAATCAGCTCCGTGACAGTCGTATCATACTGTCTCGCAAGCCGGTAGAGAGAATCTCCCTGCTGTATGGTGTGTACGATTCTATTCTGACAATACATAAAATTCCAACGTTTTTCGTTTTCTCTATATCATATGTCGCAGGCCGTCTTTGGTGCGTCAGAGAAAACCGGCAAACATCGGCGCGAAAATCACGGTCAAAAGCCCCGCTACCGCGATCGAAAGACTGCTCATTGCACCTTCTATCTCTCCTAATTCCATTGCCTTTGCCGTTCCTACCGCATGAGCCGCAGAGCCGATCGCAATTCCCTTCGCCACGGGCTCCTCGATTTTAAACATCCGGCAGACTAGCTCTGCGATAACATTTCCAAGGATTCCTGTTACGATAATGACCGCAACCGTAATCGTCACATAGCCGCCAAGCTCCTCGGAAACCCCCATGCCGATCGCTGTCGTAATCGACTTTGGCAGAAGCGTAACGTACTGGGCATGGTCAAGCTTAAACAGGTGCGAGAGTACAAGGACACAGATAATGCCGGAAAACACGCCGGAGAGCAGACCTGCCAGAATTGCCCATGCGTGCTTTTTTAAAAGCTCCACCTGCTCATAAAGCGGAATCGCCAGGCAGACCGTTGCGGGCGTCAGAAGATAGCTTAAGTAAACAGCTCCCTGATTGTAGGTCTCATAGGGAATATCGAAAACAACCAGCACGAGCATCACCACCGCAATGGAGATCAGAAGCGGATTGCAGATTGCCCACTTTAACTTCTTTTTTAAGAATAATCCCAGCTCATACCCTAAGACACTAATCACAACCCCAAAAAACAGCGACTGCTGCGCAAACTCATTCATGCTTCTTCCTCCCTCCCTTTCGGATCACATACTGCGTCACAAGCCCTGCGGACGCCATCACGATGATCGTTGATACTGCCATGATAACTGCTGCCGGAATGAGCATTGCCTGCAGCGACTCCCAAGATTCCAGCAGCCCGACCGCCGCCGGGATAAACATTAACGGCATGATCTCAATGAGGAATCTCCCCACCTCACGCACCGCCTCAAGGCGTATGATGTGCAGTTCCAGAGCCGCAAATAACAGCAGCAGACCGTAAATACTCGCCGGAACGGGAAGCGGCAGCAGCTCCTTTAAGCCCTCCCCAAGAAGCGAGATTCCCACGATCAGCAAAAATTGTCTCATATATTTCATCTTTCTTCTCCTTTTTCTCTTTTTTGGCAAGTCCCATTATAGCACGTTGACACAAAAAGAAAAGCCGCAGCGCAAAATATATACTTTGACTATCAAATTATCTTGACAAGCCTTCCGTTTTCCAGTATGATGCATTTAGTTTGACTATCAAAGTTTTAAGAGGAGACCGATTTATGAGTGTACGAATTATTACAGATTCTGCCTGTGATCTGACAAAGGCACAGGCGGATGCATTAAATCTTACTGTTTTACCGTTAAAGACAATTTTCGGAGAGGAGGAATATTTAGACGGGGTAACGCTTTCCCACCGACAGTTTTTTGAAAAATTAATTGAGAGCGATTGTATGCCGACCACAAGCCAAATTCCTCCGCACGAATTTGAGGCTGTTTTCCGCAGTGTAAAGGAGGCGGGCGATACCGCAGTTGTCATCACGCTCTCCTCCAAGCTCTCCGGTACTTGGCAGGGCGCGCATATTGCACAGGAAGGCTACGAGGACTGCATCCATATTGTCGACAGCGAAAATGTCTGCATCGGCGAGCAGCTTCTTGTGCGTCATGCCTGCGCGCTGCGCGAGGAAGGGATGTCGGCAAAAGAAATTGCCGGAATCTTAGAATGGCGCAGAAAGGATATTCACCTGATCGCGCTTCTTGACACCTTAGAATATCTAAAACGCGGCGGGCGCATTTCCGGCACTGCCGCGCTTGCCGGAAGTCTGCTTTCCATTAAGCCGGTGCTCACTGTCACAGACGGCGAGGTACATGTGCTCGGAAAAGCCAGAGGCTCAAAAAACGGCAGTAATATGCTGCGTGAGGAGACTGCCAAATGCGGCGGTATCGATTTTGCCATGCCGTATGCGCTTGCCTACAGCGGTCTGGACGATTCCCTGCTCAAAAAATATATCGCAGATAATAAATCTCTTTGGAAAGACTATACCGATGATCTCCCCGTCACCACCATCGGCAGCGCGATCGGTACGCATGTGGGCCCGGGCGCGATCGCAGTCGCATTTTTTGCAAATACAAGACGCTGACAACAGCGCATTCCGCCTTGCACGGCAGCCATGCGTTACTTCTATTTCTACAACAGGCAAACAACAGGCGACACTCTTCGCCAGCCGCTCTTATGTTAAAAATGAGTGATTTTCTTAGCCGAAAATCACTCATTTTTTGATTGTATGCACTTCTTCTCAGCTCCCTGCCAAAAGCTTCTCCACCTTTGCAGCACGCTCATAAAACTGCTCGTAAAAATCTGTTGCCACATCATAAGGCGTGAGAAAAAACAACCGAAGCACAAATAGATTCAGCGCTTTTTTCGTCTCATCACTCTGCTCTCCTAAAAGTGCCTGTGTAAGCTTTCCGCGCAGACTATGCCACCTAAGAAGAAATTGCTCATACTTCTTTCCGTCCGGCATATCAAGCCACCTACTGACCTTTTTCTTCGTCCGCTCGCTCTTTTGACAGGCATTTGTCTGCAAAAAATAGCGGATGCCATGCGTCTCATAAATCCTGCCAAGCGGAAATACCCGGCATAGGCCGGGTCGGTGACTGTGAATCGTGCATCTGCTGTTCTCATTTAAAAAGGCACACCGCTCCTTTTCCCCCACCATTGCCAGATTCGGCAGAATCAAGCCCTCCACGGCATGCAGCTCAAGCTCTTGCTGCATCAGCTCCTCAAAGCTTTTTCCGGTTACCGCACAAAGCCGATGCACATCCAGCGGATCAAGGATGATCGTATCGCCCATTCCCTCACAGCATGCGTGGCAGCCCGCACAATCGTTTGCCGCCACACGCACCATATCATTTTCTGTATATATTTTTCCGTCTGAAATATCATTTAAGTCCTGAAACATACCGCGTCTCTTTACTTCCTTTTTATTCGGTAAACGGAATCACCGCACCGTCATAGGTATCATTGATGTACTGCACGATAGCGTCTGACTTTAACACCTCTATCAGCGCCTGCACTCCCGCGTTTGTCTCGTTTCCTTCCTTGACCGCAATGATATTTACATAGGTCTGCGCCGCCTCGGAATCCGATTTCTCATAAGCGATCGCATCCTTTGCCACGGAATAGCCTGCTGCAAGCGCATAGTTGCCATTTAAAACAACAAATTCCACCTCCGGAACTACGCGGGCAACCTGTGCCGCCTCAAGCTCCTGAATTTCCACGTTGTAAGGGTTTTCCACAATATCGTTTACCGTAGCCTCCAAGCCCGCACCCTCACGGATCTTGATAATTCCGTTGTCCTGCAGCAAAAGCAGCGCGCGCGCTTCGTTTGTCGTATCGTTCGGCACTGCGATCACATCGCCCTTTGCCAGCTCTGATAAGTCTTTTTTTGTTCCCGGATAGATGCCGTACGGCTCATAGTGAATGCCTCCCGCATTGACCAGATGCGTGCCCTTTGTCTCATTGAAATTCTCAAGATACGGGATGTGCTGGAAATAATTTGCGTCAAATTCGCCGCTCTCCACCACTTCATTCGGAAGGTTGTAATCGTCAAATACCTTGACCTGCAAATCCCAGCCCTGCTCTGCAAGGATCGGCTTTGCCTGCTCCAGAATCTCCGAGTGGGGTGTCGCGGAAGCCGCTACAGTAATCGTTCCCTTACCTTCTGCCTTTTGTCCAGTCTCCGTACCTTCCGTCTGTACGCCGCTGTTTCCTGCGGCTTCACCGCCCTGCTCGCCCCCGCAGCCTGCGAGAACACCGACTGCCAGCAACCCTGTTAAAATTCCTGCCAAGATTTTCTTCTTCATAATTTCCTCCATTTCTAAAATTGCCATTCTGCAATTTTCCCGTCTTATGTTATGTTTCTGTTTCTATATTTCTGATCTTATCCTTGTTGCTTTCATGCTGGCACTTCCTACAAACGCTATCTGCGCCGGTCAAGCTTTGCGGCGATCCGCATTCCGATGGTCTGGAAAATCTGCACCAGTACGATCAATAGGATCACTGTCACAATCATAATCTCCGTCTCATAGCGGTAGTAACCGTAACGAATCGCAATATCGCCAAGTCCGCCGCCGCCGACGCTGCCTGCCATTGCGGAATACCCAAGAATCGTCCCGATCGCTATGGTGCTTCCCGTAATCAACGAGGTTCTCGCCTCCACAAGCATGACCTTTGTGATGATCGTAAAATTGCTCGCGCCCATTGAGCGGGCCGCCTCAATCACACCGCCGTCTACTTCCTTTAAGGAGGATTCTACCATGCGCCCGATAAAAGGCGCTGCTGCGATCACAAGCGGAACAATCGTCGCCGTCGATCCGTAGCTTTTTCCGACAAGCGCTCTGGTAAACGGAATCAGTAAGATCAAAAGGATCAAAAACGGCACGCTTCGGATGATGTTCGCGATCACATCGAGTATCTTGTAGCACACCGCATTCGGACGGATCCCGTCCTTATCTGTCACCGCCAGCAAAACACCGATCGGAAGCCCAAATACATATCCAAGCAGTGTGGAGACCACCGTCATATAGACTGTCTCACCGATCCCCCGCACGATCATCATAATCACTTCATTCGTCCACATCTTCCGTCACCTCCTCGATCTCCAAGCCCTTTTCGATCAGATACTGCTCCATTTCCTGTTCCAGCGTCTCATCTGACGGCATCCCTAAGATCATCTCTCCCTTTGCAACGCCGCCCACATTCTTAGTGTCTGCCCGCAAAATGTTGACCGGCGTACCAAACTTTAAGACCATATTGGCAATCACCGGCTCAAAAGCCGAATTTTCAGAAAATACGATCCTAAGCTTTTTATCACCTGCCACGCGGTCCGCCTGACGCTCACCGCCGTTCCACTCTGCGCCGCTCTCCCAGCTTCCCTCCGGCCGATCCTTTAAGATCAGTTCACGCGCCGCTTTTGATTTCGGATGATTAAAAATATCCTCCACCAGTCCCTGCTCTGCAATCTCCCCTTTCTCTACGATCGCCACATGGCTGCAAATTTCCCGGATCACCGACATCTGATGTGTGATAATCACGATCGTGATGCCGAATTTACGGTTGATCTCTTTTAATAAGGAAAGGATCGACGCCGTCGTCTGCGGGTCTAAGGCGCTTGTCGCCTCATCGCAGAGCAAAATCTTCGGATTGCACGCAAGCGCTCTGGCAATCGCCACCCTCTGCTTTTGCCCACCGGAAAGCTGCGACGGATAAGCCTTCGCTTTCTCCTCCAAGCCCACCGTCTTTAACAGCTCATAGGCGCGCTCCTTTGCCTTTGCGTCCTTCTCCCCCTGAATCTGCATCGGAAAACAAATATTGTCAATCACATTCTTCTGCATCAGGAGATTAAAATGCTGAAAAATCATCGCAATATCGCCGCGCTGTGCGCGAAGCTCCTTTTCCGAAAGCTCTGCAAGGCTCCTGCCTTCAATGAGCACCTCGCCGTCCGTGGGACGCTCCAAAAAGTTTAAACACCGCACGAGCGTACTTTTGCCCGCGCCGGACATTCCGATAATTCCGTAAATGTCACCGGCTTCGATCGCAAGGCAAATATCCCGCAGCGCTTCCACGGTATTGCCCTTTTGCTCAAAGCTTTTATATAAATGACGTACTTCAATCATTGGCATATGCTTTTTCTCCTGTTTCGTAAATTTACAATAGCTATTATAGCAACCGTTCCAAAAACGCGCTAATACGAGAAGCCGATAGTCAGTTATAGGAAGTCCCTATAGCAAACCCTCGGCTTCTTTTCACATAATCTTATCCTTATACTTTTTTAGCTCCTCAATATAGATTTCTCCGGTATGACTGATCGTCGCCCCCTTGCGCTTGACATATCCGATGCGCATTTTCTCTGTCTCCGCAAGCGGTACGGCAAGATATTCGCTTCCGTTTAACTCCTCACAGATAATGCCGGAGCAGAGCGTATATGCGTTCAAGCCCTTCATAAAATTTAGCAGCGTCGCCCGGTCTGTCGCTTTGATCAGCCGCCGGTACTCATAAGTGCTTTTCATTTCCTCCGCCAGATACAGTGAATGGTTCTTTCCCTGATCAAAGGAGAGACAGGGATATTCGTCCAGCTCCTCCATCGCGATGACCGTCTTATGCGCAAGCGGATGACCGTTCCACAGATAGACATAAGTATCACAGGCAAACAGCTCCGTAAATTCCAGCCCCTTTTCATGGATGATCTTTGTCATCACCTTTTCGTTGAAATCATTAAGATAAAGTACCCCGATCTCACTCTTAAAATTGCGCACATTCTCCATGACATCATAGGTCGTCGTCTCATTCGCCGCAAATTCGTAACTGTCAATTCCCGCCCGCTTGACCGTCTCCACAAACGCATTGACGGCAAATGTATAATGCTGCATGGAAACGCTGAACTTCTCTCTCGTCTGCTTCTCCACATAGCGGGACTGCAATAATCCAAACTGCTCCGTCACCTGTCTGGCATAGCCTAAAAACTCCTCGCCCTCCGGCGTGATCACAATCCCCCGGTTGGAGCGCAGGAAAATCTGCATTCCGATCTCCTGCTCCAATTCCTTCATTGTCTCTGAAAGGCTCGGCTGTGACAAAAAAAGGCGCTTTGCCGCCTCATTCATCGAGCCGCAGTCTGCGATCGTCAACGCATATTTCAACTGCTGCAGTGTCATGGATGTATCTCTCCTTTTCCCTGTTCCAGATAACGCTTCTTACTGGAAAAGCCTCTGCCCGATACCTCGCTCACCTTATTGATGATGACAAAGGCGTCCGCATCTACGCTGTGGATCAGCTTTTCCGTCCGCGCCAATTCGCGCATGGACACCACGGTCAAAAGCATCTGCGTGCTGCGCTTCATATAACCGGTCTCACTGTTTATCATCGTAACGCCCCGATCAATATCCGTAAGAACCGCCTGGCGGATTTCTTGTATTTTCTCGCTCACAACCTTGATCTGCATCTTTGCCGTTCCAAGCATCAGGCATTTATCAAGCACGGTACTGTATACGATGACAAGCAGAATGCCGTACAAAATCTGCTCCCCGCTGCTGCGTGATGCCTGAAGCAGCAGGATCATCATATCAAACACATAAATTGCGCCGGAAACCGGTATCTTAAAATAGCGGTTTAGCACAAGCGGCGGAATATCCATACCGCCCGTGGACGCTCCCATCCGTATCACGATTCCGATTGCAGCACCGATGCAAATACCGCCGAACACCATGCACAGCAGCATATCGTCGGTCAATCGGTATCCTCCAAGCAGTCTTGTGATCAATTCTAATGCAATGGGGTAACTGAACGTACTTACAATGGTATTTGCCGCAAATTTTTTGCCGAACACAAAAAAACCGATCAAAAACATCACAAGATTAAACACAAACACAAATGCCGTGACCGAGATCCCTGTCACATCTGCCACAAACAGACCGATACCGGTCGAGCCTCCTGTGATCAGCCCGCCCGGTACGATAAACATTGCTACGCCAAATGCGTAGAGACAATTTCCAAGTACTACCATGAGTGTCTCTGTGATCCGTTTTAAAATTTCATTCATTTTCTTTCCTACCTTCTGCCGTCATCGTCCTTCTGCTTTTCTGAAAATAGTCGCAAAATCATCCGACATACTTCCCTGATCGTGGCAAACACAAAAAACATCAGCACAAAGCCAAGCACGCCTGTCATGATGTCGGCAAATTCCATATTGCCGGAATGGGTGATCTTCTGACCGATCTCAATGGCAAAGGTGAGCACGATAATAAGCGTAAATACATAGATCCATGTAAGTGTGAGCACATGGTTTCTTTGGACAAGCCAGCGGAATATCGGATAAATGCCGAACACAAGTCCCATACCCAAAACGCCTACCACCAGAAAGTGTAGCTCCTTGTCTGTAAAATTGTACTCAAACGCATCGTTTAAATGCAGAATGTAATTGTGTATCTTTGTAATCCATCCTACCGCCCAATAAAGCATCTCTTTCATAGCGTCACCTGCTTTCTAAAATCACATCTTATTTGCCAGCAATGTTTTCTAAAAACAGATTACTACGAATCGAATGGATGTGCAAGTTACTATGCTAGCAGAATAAATTTTATTTCGTACTGTCTACTGTCTGTCGGATAATATCACGCATAATATCCTCGGTCAGTTGTCCGCTCGCATAGCCGTATACGTTCCCGTCCTTATTCACCATAAAGGTTGTCGGATAGGAAAATACTCCGTACTGCATGAACATCTCTCCGCCCTCATCCATCACAACCGGATAGGTATAGCCGTTTTCCTCCAAAAATGCAGTAATTTCTTCCTCTGACTTCTCTCCGCCATAGTTTGGCGCAGCAACCCCAAGAATCACAACCGAGTCATCCCCCGCGTCCTGATATTCCTCATAAAGCTTTTGAATATCGGGCATCTCGGCACGACACGGCGGACACCATGTTGCCCAGAAATTCAAGAATACCGTCTTTCCTTTATAGTCAGAAAGCTTATGTGTGTTTCCGAACTGGTCTGTGAGTGTAAAATCAATCGCAGGAATCAGCTCCCGGTCCGGCTGCGTATTCTTATCACCCGAATCCTCTGATCCTGTACCCTCCGAAGCTGCGGCATCCTTCCCGTCATCTGCCGTGCTCTCGCTGCCGCCGCCGGCGGCTGCATTTTCGCCCTCTGCGGACTCTCCGCTTTCTTCCTGTACTCCGGCATCCGCATCCTCGTCTCCCGCTTCCTCCTGCGCCGAGATACTCGATAAATAGCCGCTGATAGCGTTCATTTTTCCGGAAAACATCAGCACACCCATTAGGATCATTAAGACCGCGCCGATTTTTACTGTGTACTGCACCACGTTTCTGTGCTTCTTAAATAACTCCAGCAGCTTTGTCGTAAACATGCCAACTGCAAGGAACGGCAGGACAAATCCAAGCGTGTATACGCCGATCAGCGCTATTCCCACAAGCTGTGATTCCGCCGTCGCCGTCATGAGCAATACGCTGGTGAGCGCAGGGCCAACGCACGGCGTCCATGCAAAGCTGAACGTAAATCCCATGATCAGCGCCGTGATCGGTGACATCGTCATTTTCGCAAGCGGCGGCAGAAAGCGGCGCTCTTTTCCCAGAAACTCCGATTTTCCAAAAATTCCAAGCTGATAAAGTCCGAATAAAATAATTAAAATCGCACCGATCCTTGTAAATAACAGATGATTGCTGCGGAAAAAGCTTCCCAATGCAGAAACGCCGATTCCCAGCAGAAAAAACGCAAAGCTTGTGCCGAGTACAAAAAAGATGGTATTGAGCAACACCTTCTTTCGCGCATAGGTGACCTTGCCGTCCTCTCCCAGTTGCGCCGTTCCGCCCGACAGATAGCCTATGTAAAGCGGCAGAAGCGGCAGCACACACGGCGAGAAAAAGCTGAGCAGTCCCTGCAAAAATACGGTGAGCACCGGTACGCTGACATCTAATGAAAATCCCATTTTATCCTCCATTTCAAA
>Garnier_p1__coassemble_1092_pt1 | contig 17258 bp, 18 predicted proteins | sample Garnier_p1__metabat2_high_PE_021 | metagenome-assembled genome bin Garnier_p1 | reverse complement strand
AATTTGAAAAGCTTTTTTCCAAGGACTCGGATTTCATGCAGCGCACCGCTGCCTGCGCGAGAAAAATAGAGCGGCAGAGCGACAATCTCATTTTAACAGAGCAGACGCACAAAACGCAGCGCACACAGAAAGGAGCTGCCGCTGCCGCCAACGACGCGGGGGTGACGCCCGCTGCCGCTGCTGCACAGCCGCTGTCTGACGGAAACGGTCCTGATTTAGATTTACTCTTAAATACAGGCGTAGGCAAGAATATCAATCTGTCACTATAGACGCGTTTCCATCTCAATCCTAATATCATTTCCTGCGACACGGACATCTGCATAGCTTCCGCACACAAGCGGCATCATCGGCGGCAGATGTCCGATGTCTGCATCCATGACAACCGGCACACCGTATTCTCCAAGCAAATCGCAGACAGCACGATATTGATCCAATCCCATCAGCTCCTGACCGAATATGAGCGGACGTCCGATCAAAAATCCTTTCACATGCGAAAACCATCCGGCGTTTTTCATCTGCCAGACCGCGCGCCTGATCGCCATCACATTCAGCTCACAAGATTCCAGAAACCAGATGATTCCGTCCTCCCGATACCGCTCGGTAAACTCCGCGGTCTGATCGTACTTTGTTCCAAGCAGCGTCACAAGACAATCCATGCAGCCGCCAAGCAAACGCCCCTGCATATGGATCGTGGGATGCTCCGATTCCTGCAGCGTTCCACTCTGCCCCTGCGGCAAAAACACACGCAGCCTTCTTGGCTCTGTCACCGCATAGGGCTCAAGCGGGTGCTCCTCATCCTTTTTGCTCTCCTTCTCCCATTTCTCATAGCCGTGCACGGTATTTTTTGTCCCGCACAGCAGCCCATAGGCGTCGTGCAGACTTTCATGCCACGGCTCCATGCCATATGCCGCCGCACATGGTCCATAGATTGAAGCAGTATCGCAAAGCGTTGCCAGCAGATATGTCAGATTCGTATTATCCGAAAAGCCCATATACCATTTCGGCTCTGCCGCCTTTATCCGCTCAAAGTCCACATGTCCGATCGTCTCGCACATCAGCTCCCCGCCGCCGCAGGAAATCAGCACGTCATTTTCGTCGCTGCAATAGTATTCCGTCAGCTCCTTTCCGCACGCCTGCGGCGTATTGCTGATGCCGATTCCGCTTCCCTCATAGCAATTCGGTCCGATCGCAAGCCGATGCCCCAGCTCACGAAACTTCCTCTGGGCATTTTCAAAGCCGGATCGGTACGGCTCAATATTACAGCCAAACGATGGTGCAACAAAGCCAATGGTGCCTCCCTTTGGCAAATATTTGGGGTATCTCATAAAAATCTCCTTTTCTAATCAACCTGCTGCGGACATTCCTTAAGCGCTCGCCCTCATTTCTTTGCAGCCTTCATACAATGCTCCTAGAGTACTGTCTCGTTCACCTTCAGCATCATGGCGCAGAATGAATTTTCAGCCTGTAAGGCGAAGGAATGAGGCGATGCGGTGGCATCGTCGATTGACGACAACGCAGCAGATGGAAATTCAGGCAAGTCATGATGCGAACTGTGAGTGATACAGTATACTAGTTTTTATTGTACCACAAATCCATGTATGGGAACAGATGAATGTGAGCCACCCCCTCTCCTAAACCTGATTTCCAACAATCTTATAATAGCTGCGGGAGGTGATGAGAAATACCGAAAGATAAATCACTGTGAAGATCACCGATGTTCCTGCCACACACGCCATAAATAATTGCTGATTGATCAGCTTTAAGCTTTCCAGCAGCATGGTGATCATCGGAAACGCCATAGTCACATGCAAAATCGCTGCGGCAAGCGGCAGGAAAAATACCAAAAGTACCTGTGAACGAATTGCCGCTTTCACCTCCGTATTGTTCATTCCCACCTTTTCCATAATCGCGAAACGCTCCTTATCCTCATACCCTTCCGAAATCTGCTTATAGAAAATAATCAGCACGGTCACCATCAAAAACAGACTTCCAAGAAACATCCCCAGGAAAAACAGTCCGCCGTACAGCGTGTAGAAAGACTGCTTATTCTCCTCTCGCCCCTCCAAATATACATACTGATAACCGCTGCTCTTTTGTTCCCCCGACTGCTCCCAGTCAAGGAGTGCCTCGCGCAGTCTTCCCTCCGCCGCAAGCTGCTCGTTCGCATCACCATCAATGTCATAGCCCATCGTATAAACGATATACAAGTCTACACGCTCATTGCTCCAGTTTTTCCGGATCGCGGAAAAAAGCTCACCAAGCGCCGCATCATCCGGCACGATCAGATAATACAGCCCCTGCGTCATTGACAAATATCCCAACGTCTCATCTTTGGGAAATTCACAATGCTGCTTGACCCGATACTCGATATTCTCAACCGCCACACGGTCATATTTATAGGGTACTGTGCCGGCAACTGCCGCCTCTCCCTTTGCGAGCGGCGCTATTTCCTGTCCTGTGAGCACCTCATAATCCTCACGCGGAATCGCTACAAGCATGGCGACGTCATTGATGTCGTAATTTGTGCCCGCGCCAACGCCGACGGGAGTCCATGTATCCTCGTGACACACCACTGTTGTTCCCATATTTAAATATGCACGCTGTCCGGTGATCACGCGCCCGGATTCCTTTAGTGCCTCCTCCGTCACCGCCGCGACCTCCCGTTTATCCTCCGGCAGCGCCGTGTAATACGCACCGATATTGATTTCCGAAGGATAGGTTGCCTTCAGGGAATCCTCCAAGCCTAAATACATACAGACCGTCGTTGAAACTGTCACCAGCACCATCGTCGAGAGGATACAGATATTGGCAAGCCCCACCGCATTCTGCTTCATCCGATAGATCATGCCCGAAACCGTCGTAAAATGTCCGGTCTGATAATAAAACCTTTTATTTTTGCGCAAAAGTTTCAGCATCGCGATGCTTCCCGCCGTAAACAGGCAGTAGGTGCCTGCGATCACAAGCAGCACCGCCCCGAAAAACCATGTCAACGCCGAAATTGCGTCCGTTGTCGTCACCGCAATATAATATCCGGCACCTAATGTGATAATTCCAATGAGTGTCAGTAAAAGCTTCGTCCTTGGCTCACGCTCACCAGCACTCCTGCTGTGCAAAAGCTCAATGGGATTTGCCAGCTTGATCTGCATCAGATTATACAAAAATGTCGCCGTGTAGATAAAAAGAAATAATTGCACCGTATGCACGCATCCCGTTCGAGAAATATAAAACGGAATATTTGCCGGCAGCCGCGTCAGACGATATAAAATCATCTCCAAAAGCTTATGAAATGTGACGCCGAACACCAAACCGCCCGTGATCGTCACTGCCGCGGTAAAAAGCTGCTCCAGCAAGAGCACCTTTGTGAGATGCTTCTTTTCCATGCCCAGAATATTATAGATCCCAAGCTCCTTTTTCCTGCGCTTCATCAAAAAGCTGTTTGTGTAAAACAAAAAAATACTGACAAAAACGCCGACTACCACAACGCCAAATGATAAAATCATCTGAATGTCCTGCGCTCCGCCGCCAAGACTGGAAAGTCCCCGATTATCCTGCATTGCCATTACCAGATAAAACATTGCAGCAGAAATGATGCCGGTCAGCAGATAGGGCAGATAAAAGCGCCGATTGCTTTTCATATTGATGACTGCCAGTTTTCTATATAATTGTATCACGATAAACCTCCCGCTTCCCATCTTTCCTCCACCTCATATGCAAACGCCTCCTTCGCCGGAGCGCCTCCGGCTGTCAAAACCGTAAGTGTATCTGAAATTCTTGCATATAACTCCTCGCTGCGCAGATCACCGCGGTATAGCTGATGGAATACCTCACCGTCCTTGATAAACAGCACACGCTTTGCATGACTTGCCGCCTTCATCGAATGCGTCACCATAAGAATGGTCTGTCCCCCGTTATTGATGACGTTAAAAAGCGAAAGAAGGCTGTCTGTTGCCTTAGAATCCAATGCTCCGGTCGGCTCATCTGCCAAAATAAGCTGCGGCTTTGTGATCAGCGCCCGCGCGACCGCCGTCCGCTGCTTCTGCCCGCCCGATATTTCATACGGAAACTTATCTAAAAGCTCGGTGATCCCAAGCTTTCCTGCAATCGGCAAAAGTCTCGGCTCCATCTCCTGCGCCGCCACGCCGGAAAGCACGAGCGGCAGTAAAATATTATCCCGGACGGAAAAGGTGTCAAGCAGATTAAAATCCTGAAAAACAAATCCAAGGTTGTCTCTGCGGAACGCCGAAATTTCTTTTTCACGAATCTCGACAATATTCCTTCCGTTTAAAAGAACCTCTCCTCCGGTCGGCTTATCAAGCGCCGCTAAGATATTAAGAAGCGTTGTCTTTCCCGAACCGGACTCTCCCATGATCGCCACATATTCGCCTTCCTCCACCGAGAAGTTGAGATTTGACAAAGCCTGTACCTGGTTGCCGCCAAACCGCGTCGTATAAATCTTTTTTAAATTCTTTACCTCTAAGATCGCCCTAAAAAACCCTTTCTACACTCTGCTCATTTCTATTTCTGTAAGTCCAGTATAACAAAGAGGAGAAATGCCAGCCATTGCTTCCGCTTACATTTCCCCTCTTATTTCTTACATTTTTGTAAGATAGGTGTTATTTATATATATTTTCTCAATCCCGGATACTGTGCATTTTTGCTGAGCGCTCTTTTATAGAGCATCAGCGATAATCCGTACTGTACTGCACTCCCCAAAAGCATTGCGGCAAAGCCACTGCATGCTGCGCCAAAGACCGATACGCCGCGAAACGCTCCGAGCGCAGCGCCAATCTGAATGACGCTTGACCCAATCACAAAGACGATGATAAACAGCGCAGTTCCCAGAACATAGGTTTTATACGCAATTCCACAATAGGTCATGATCAAAAAAATCTCAAATGCAAACAGAACAAGTATCATCACCATATCCTCCCGCATTTCCGGTCTTGCATTTAAACGGAGCAGGCTGATGATGAGCGCGCCTCCATAGGTCAGAGCAAACGCTCCTGCCGTCAAAGCTGTCGGAACTGACGTCTGCAGCGCTTTTTTCCATGGCGATGTCTGCACCAGATTTGACACGGTCAGCGAAGACAGTAGCTGCGCGGGATACACTGCCAGAACCATCAGCAGATACCCTCCCAGATACCACGTTTGAACGCTCATGGTAAAGCTCAGCAGACCGAGCAGGAAAAAAATTCCGCCTGACAATAATGTCGTTTTTATGCCCCACGCATAGCGCAATAGTTTAAACCCCAGTTTCATCGATTTCATCATAATAGCTCCTCTCCAAACGTTTCTCGATCACCCGCAGTCCCACCACGGGCACAACCACTGCTGCAGGCAGCAGCAGTGCTGCCATAAGCACAGGACTCTTTCCAACAAGAACGATTCCCGCTATGAATACGACATCGGCAAAGGTTGACGCGATCAGTCCCGCCCATGTCAACTCAAAAAACCTCACAACCGTCACAAATGCCGCCATAAGCACGGCTACCAGCAAACACAGGTCAAACGCTTGCATCCACAAATCCCCCGTCATGCAAAAAATGTCTTTTGCCACACCAAGACCAATACAGCCGGCTGCCACTGCCGCGATATAAATCAACTGGCGGAACAGATTGCACACAAGCGCGCTTCGCATCACGCTAAGACCTCTGTGGGAGGACTTGATATATTCCGGCAGTCCAACCCCGCGTGCGGCAATCCCTCCAAAGCTCAGCCGATCCGCCAGAATCTCTGCCGGCAGCAATACGAATATTGCCGCAAGACCTCCAAGCAGTACCGCAGTGATGACTGCCAACAGCGGAAGCAGCAAAAATACGATCAGACGATACAGCCTTGTCGAAAAAGTAAGGTAACATTTTATCATCCCTCTCAAACTCACGTCCCTCCTAACTGCACATGTCCTAATAAAGGTTCAGCCTTGAATTTGCCCTCATAACTGCAACGCTGATCTGTGACAGAGACGGCGTCTCCGTATAAATATCCATCCCCTCCAGTCCGTAAAGCCTTTCTGCCAGACAAATCCCCTCAAAGCCATAGGAGCTTCCGGTGTAGCTGAACAGATGCTTCTTTGCCTCCTCGGCATCCTTTGCCTCTCCCTTCACGAGCACATATTTTTCCTTCAAATCCTCCACGAATCCGGCCTCTACGACCGTTCCATGCTCCATGATCACGCAATAATCGGTCACATGCTCCATATCCGCGATGTTATGTGTGGAGAAAAGGACACTATGCGCTCCGCCTCCCTCCTCAAGATACTGACGTATCATACCGCAAAGGCAGTCACGCATCAACGGGTCTAACGGTGATGCAGGCTCATCCATGATCAGACACTCCGTTTTCCGCGCCAGCGCTGCTGCCAGCGCAAGCTTCATCCTGTTTCCGTCGGACAGACTGGACACTTTTTTCTTTCCGCTCTCATCAATGCCAAGTCCCTTACACAATTCCCGGTAACGCGCACCGTCAAATGTCTCAAACAAAAGCCCGCTCACCTCTGCCGTCTGAGCGACCGTCCAGTGCGGCAAAAAATAATTTCCCGGTCCGGTATAGCCGATACGCTCCTTTACTTTCTCCACGTCCGTCTCCTTCTCATCAAAATAGCGGATGCTCCCCTGATAATCGAGACGAATGCCCGTCATAAGATTGATGAGCGTGCTCTTTCCCGCTCCGTTTTCCCCGATCAGCGCTGTGGCAAAGCCCTTCGGTATCGCAAGGCTTGCAATGTCCAGCTCAAATCCCTTGTATTTTTTCTTAATATCGGTTGCCTCTATTACATATTCCATGTTCATCGCTCTCCCTCCTCCGGCATCTGCTGTAATGCCTTTAATGTGTCAGCCAGCTCCTGCTCCGTCATGCCTGCGATCTTTGCAGCATGGATCGCCTCCAGCAGACACTCCTCTACCTTTCGCAGGTGCTGCTCCCTTAGCATCTCGCTGTCCTGCGCATTGACATAAAATCCCTTACCCTGCACCGCTGTGACAAGTCCTTCCGCTTCCATCTGTTCGTATGCCTTCATCGTTGTGATGACACTGATCTTTAGGTCCTTCGCCAGACTGCGGATCGACGGCAGGTATTCTCCCTGCGCGAGCTTTCCCGCCAGAATATCCGCCTTGAGCGCCTCAGCAATCTGCTGATAGATCGGCACACCGGAATTTTGTAATATCTTCAATCTATACTCCCCTTTCCCTTCATCCCTCCGTCTGTTTATATGTTATATATACAGTATACTCAGTTGCTTGTCAAGAAAATTTTAAAATAGAATGAAAATTTCTTTGGATTTCTCAATCATTTGTGATACGATAATTCAAACAATATGATCGGTATTCCCGGATTGGAGGCGATACGCTTGCTTTTCAAAAAACTCCTTGGCTCATCCCGCATACTATTTCTTCCGCTCTTATCCGTCGCCCTCCTGCTTCTCCTTGTCCTTGTCCGTTTCCCCTATTCCCGGACAGAACTCGCTGCCATAGAGGAGCAGGGAACCTTTTCAACACCCGCACAAACACTGTTTCTTACCGACAGCGTGCATACCGCTTCAGAAACTTCCTTTTACTACCTTTGGAAAACTTCGGACGGCGAGCTGTATCTTTCCACAGCAACACGCTTTCCGTTTTGGAAGTCCTACGATCTGTCCAAGCCTGTGACCTTCCAACGAGCAGAGCTTTACCAGCACTCTGACTTTTTCCATAAGGTCACACTCTCCTATCACGAAAATGAGCTGTCACTGGACGAGGAGACACAGCTCTCCTTCAGTGTATTGGCGCTTCCATTTGCTTTTCTGGTACTCCTTTGGAATTTTTTTGCCGCCTGTAAGGAGAAAAAGAGGCGCGCGCAGTAGAAAATTTTCATAGATTTTATAAAACCGCTATGCTGCAATAAAGTCATCGTTAAATCGAAATTTTATTACAAAGGAGAAGGATAATGAACAACGCAAAACTCCAAGCGCAAAAGAACACACTTGTAAAAAAGCAGCTTATGGACGAGAGCGACAACCTGCTCGACTACACGCAGGGAAATACCAAGGAGAGACTTCTCGGCAAATGGGGGCAGTGGAGACCGGGCTGGATTTATTTTACAGAGCAGAAAATTATCTGCTTCTAGGGAGTTTTGGGATATCTTGAAATTTCCTACAACAGTATTCGTGCCCTTAGCAAATCTACCCAAATGTTTTTACCATTTGGGATTACGATCACTTATACTGATAAGAACGGAAAGGTGGTTGAAGACAAAATCTCCGTACAAAAGCGCAATGAAAGGATAAATCTGATTTCCGAAAGAAGCGGTGTGAAGGTTTCCTGAGATTTACAGTTTCCTGAAGAACAAAAGTATGCATCCTCACACAAAGTGTGTTTTTATGACATAGGTTGCAGAGCAATTTCCTATGTCATAAAAGGAACAGGGAAGCCTGCACGCAGACTTCCCTGTTCCTTTTATTCCTCTAGCTCCTTTTCCTCAAACCGTATCATCACACATGTGCCGTTTCCCTCCTGTGAGGTGATCGAAAATCCATGCCCAAGCTTTTTTAAAATCCGACTGCACAGATACAGCCCAATGCCCGTTGAGCGGGAATCTGCATGTCCATTGTAACCGGTATAGCCCATTTCGCACACCCGCGGCAAATCCTCTGCCCGTATCCCGATTCCCGTATCCCGAAGCACCAGACAATCCTTCTCCATAAAAATGGAAATACTTCCCTTTTGCGTGTATTTTAAAGCATTGGAGAGTAACTGACCAAGCACAAAATTCAGCCATTTCTCATCTGTCAGCACTCTCTGCCCGATTGGTTCATAGCAGAGACTGATTTTCTTTCGGATAAATTGCTTTGCGTACTTGCGCACCGCCTCTCGGATCACGTCATCCAATTCTACTCTCCGAAAGACAAAATCGCTGCTCTCAGATTCCAGCCGTGTATATGACAATGCCATCTCCACATACTGCTCAATCCGAAAAAGCTCTGCCAGCTCCTCTGCGCGACGCCCTTCCCCTCCTTTTTCCTCCTCCAGCAAAAGCTTCAATGCTGCTATCGGCGTTTTGATCTGGTGCACCCACATCGTATAGTATTCCGTCTGCTCCTTTTCATGGGAAAGCATCCGTTGCTCCAGTTGCTGCTTTTTTACAAACAGTGCCCGCAGTAATTCCTGATACCGACACTCCGCCGGGTCAATGCAATCAGGCAGTCCGCGCAGCGAAATATCGACCGCTGCCCCAAGCTCCGCAAGCCTACGACACCGCCTGTGACAAGCATAATATCCCGCTCCAAGTACAACTGCAAACAGTATCGCACACAAACATATTCCGTACAAAATCTCATGGCTCGGTACATTATTTAGAAGCAGAAGCACGGTCATCAGAATGCCAAACAGACAGACTATGCTTATCCACCGAATATTTGCTCTTATGTAATCAAAAAAATTTACTCTGTCCATTCCAAAAGCTTTTGATCCACCCCTGCTATCCAATGCGATAGCCAATCCCTTTCTTCGTAATGATAAAATTCTCCAGCCCGATTCCGTCCAGCTTCTTACGCAAACGATTGACATTAACCGAGAGCGTATTCTCATCCACAAAGCTGTCGCTCTCCCACAATTTTTCCATCAAAAGCTCTCTTGAAACCACCTTCGCCTTGTGCTCCATCAGCGTCTGCAGAATGCGCAGCTCATTCTTGGTCAGCTCCAGCTTATCCTCTCCGTAGCTTACCGTCGCCTCCGCCGGATATAGAAATACGCCCTGATGGGAAAGCACCTCGCCCTCCCCGCTAAAATCATAGGTGCGGCGCAGCATTGCCTGTACCTTTACCGTCAGTACGTCAAGATCAAACGGCTTTGCAATAAAATCATCTGCCCCCATATTGACTGCCATAACGATGTTCATATTATCCGCCGCCGAGGAGAGAAAAATAATCGGCACGGTGGAAATTTTGCGGATTTCGGCGCACCAGTGATAGCCGTTCAAAAGAGGAAGTTTAATATCCATCAGCACAAGCTGCGGCGCAAACGTCGAAAATTCCTGCAATACAGCAGAAAAATCCTGCGCACATGCAACCGTATAATCCCAACTCTCCAAATGACGCCTGACGCTGCGCGCGATAATCTCATCATCCTCCACCACAAAAATGCGATACATTTGCTCTCCTGCCTTTTCTCTTTTTTACCACAGCTCCGCGAGCTCATAAATCAGCCGCTCTGTCTTATCCCATCCCAGACACGGGTCTGTGATCGACTTACCATAGCAGCCGTCGCCAACCTTCTGCGCTCCGTCCTCCAGATAGCTCTCGATCATCAATCCCTTGATCAGATCGTGAATCTCCCCGGACACCTTGCAGCTATGCATAATATCCTTGCTGATACGCATCTGCTCCAAAAACTGCTTACCGGAATTGGAGTGATTGGTGTCGATAATAACGGCAGGATTTTCCAGCGCCTTTCCACAGGACGCATCCGTCTGGCGATAAGCCTCCAGCAGATTTTGCAAATCCTCATAATGATAATTCGGGATATTCCGCCCAAACTTGTCGACATAGCCGCGCAGGATCGCGTGTGCAAACGGGTTTCCGTTTGTTTTTACCTCCCAGCCGCGGTAGAGAAACATGTGACCGTTCTGCGCCGCAGTAATGGAATTCATCATCACTGCAATATCGCCTCCCGTCGGATTCTTCATGCCGACCGGAATCCCGACGCCGCTTGCTGTTAATCTGTGCTGCTGGTTTTCTACCGAACGCGCCCCCACCGCAACATAGGACAAAAGATCCGACAAATATCTGTGATTCTCGGGATAAAGCATCTCGTCTGCACAGGTAAAACCGGTCTCCTCTGCGGCACGCTTATGTAGCTGACGAATGGCAATGATGCCCTTTAGCATATCAGACTCCTTCTCAGGGTCCGGCTGGTGGAGCATCCCCTTATAACCAACGCCCATTGTCCGCGGCTTATTCGTATAAATCCGCGGAATGATAAAAATCTTCTCATCCACCTTCTCCTGCACCTTCCGGAGTCTTGCGATATATGCAAGGACCGCATCCTCATTGTCCGCAGAGCAGGGACCGATGATCAAGAGCAGCTTATTGGATTTCCCCTCAAAAATATTGCGGATTTCCTCATCCCGCCTCGCTTTTACCGCCGCGATCTCAGCGCCGATCGGATATTGCTCCTTTAGCTCCTTCGGTGTCAGCAGCTTCCTTAAAAATTCCATTTCCATCTCTGTCTGTTCCTCCATTTCAAAGCATTTGCTCCCAATGTAAATTTTCAGCAAAGCCTTCCTCACTGTACCCGTTCTTCTTTCCCAAACGAAACTTTAACGAATTGCAGTAAAAAACTATTGTTAGTATGATAACGCTTTCCCTGTGGACTGTCAATCAATTTTTCTTTGTCGCTGCAAGCGTTTCTTTTGGATCGTCCGGCAAGGGAGCTGCAAGCTTCCTTAAAAAGCTGACTGTAAACGGCAGCGCCGTGAAAAATGCAAGTATATCCGCCGCCGTCTGCGCGATCTCAACCCCAAACAATCCGAACGCCTGCGAAAATACCACAATGATTGGTATAAAATAAAGCCCGCTTCTTAGCATTGACAAAAACGTTGCGATCTTGTTTTTCCCAACGCTCTGAAACATCATATTCGCACATATGGAAAGCGGCTGAAAAAACAACGCCACAAGCTGCGCTGTCAGGGCAACCTTCCCGACCTCAATGACCGCCGGATCATTCCTGAAAAATGCCACAAGCTGCGCGGGGGCAAGAAGCCCGATGAGCGCGGCACTGCCAAGCAGCGCCTCCCCCGCACACAATGTAAAGAAAAAGCCCTTTCGCACACGGTCATATTTCTTTGCCCCATAGTTGAACGCCGCCACCGGCTGATAGCCCTGTCCGATTCCAAGACCAATCGAGAAAAGAAGGAAACAAATGCGGTTTACGATCGACATTGCCGCTACCGCGGCATCCCCGTACATTCCTGCCTGACCGTTTAACAGCATCGTCGCAATACTGGAAAGTCCCTGACGCATAAGGCTTGGCAAACCTGTCTTACAGATCAGTGCAAGCTCTGAAATATTTTTCGTGACATAGCGAAACGAAATACGGCTCTGTGTTTTTCCGCCAAAAAACATAAAAAGCAAAAGAAAGAAGCTGAGCGTCTGGGATAAAGCCGTCGCAATTCCTGCTCCCTCTACCCCAAATCCCATTTTTTCCATTAAGAGCCAGTCGCCAAAAATATTAAGCACGCTTCCTGTCGTAAGACCGACCATAGCGATCGCCGCACGTCCCTCATACCGCAAAATATTATTGAGCACACAACTGCTTGCCATAAACGGCGCCGCTGCGAGGATAAACCCCGCATATGTTTTTGCATACGGCAATATTGTATCTGTACTCCCAAGAAGCCTTACCAGCGGCTCTAAAAACAAAAATCCGAACAATGTGATCGCACCGCCTGCAGCAAGCGAAGCAAAAAAGCTCGTGGACGCAAAGCGCGAGGCGCTCTCCACATCCCTTGCGCCCAAGCGTCTTGAGATGATACTGCCCGCCCCATGTCCGAACATAAAACCGAACGCCTGTATGATCGCCATAAGACCAAATACAACGCCGATTGCGCCGGAAGCGCTTGTCCCAAGCCGCCCAACAAAATAAGTATCTGCCATATTATAAATGTTTGTGACAAGCATACTGATCGTCGTGGGGATTCCAAGCATGATGATCAGCTTTGAGACAGGCGTCTCTGTCATTTTTCTATATTGTGCATTTTCCTGCTGCATAGCATGTTATAACCTTTCTCATCCGTTTTCTCCTATCATACTCCCCCGTATGACGAAAGACAATCATTAAAAATACTGATATTTTTTTCTTTTTGCCAAAAAGCAGATGATCGTGACGAGCAGCGCCAATGCCTCCGCCGCCACGACTGCAAACCACACGCCGTTTAATCCGAAAAGCGCAGGAAGCACAAGTATCATAATAATCTGAAACAGAAGCGTCCTCACAAAAGAAATCAGCGCCGAAACCGGACCGTCATTGAGCGCCGTAAAAAATGCCGAGCCAAAAATATTAAAGCCGCTGATCAGGTAGGACAACGAATAAATCTGTATCGCAATTTTTGTCATTTCCATTAGTTCGCGGTCGTAGGAAACGAAAATTCCGGCAAGTCCCCCGGAAAGTATTTCCGAGAGCGCCGTCAATCCAACCGCCACCGCCGTAATGAGCAGCAGACTTTTTCGCAGCAGGCTTTTCAGCTCTTTTTTATTCCCTGCTCCGTAATGATAACCCACAATCGGTGCAGCCCCAATCGCATAGCCAAGATACGTTCCCGTAAAAATAAATGATACATACATGATCACACCGTAGGCAGATATGCCGTTTTCTCCCACCAAACGCATCAGCTGAAGATTATACAGCATGTTTAAAAGCGATGTGGAAAGATTGGTCAGCATCTCTGACGATCCGTTTACACAGCTTTTTATAATTGGCTTCCACTCAAAATGAAAACACACCAGTTGCAGCAGACTTGTGTTTTTGCGCCAAAAATAAATAAGCGGTATCACGCCGCCGACCACCTGGCTAAGCACCGTTGCCGCCGCTGCGCCCACAAGCCCCCACGGAAATACATAAATAAAAAGAAAATCCAAAGCCATGTTCGTCAGTCCCGCCGCAATGGAGATGCCAAGCCCAAGCTTTGGTCGCTCAGCGGTCACAAGAAAGCTCTGGAAACAATTTTGCAGCATAAACGGCGCGAGTCCGAGCATCAACGAGCTTCCGTATATAATGCAGCCGTCCAACAGTTCGCCTTCTGCCCCAAGCAGCATCGAAATGGGACGTATAAATGCAATCCCGAAAATCGTCAGCAATACGCCCGCCGCGCTTACAAATGCAACCAGCATTGAAAAATATTCGTTTGCCTTTTGTTTCCTGCCCTCGCCAAGCGTCATGGACACAAGCGCACTTCCTCCTGTGCCGATCATAAACCCGACCGCTGAAAGCATCATCGGAAACGGAAAAATAAGATTTACTGCCGCAAACGCTTCGCTTCCAAGCACATTTGATACAAAAATTCCATCCACCACACTGTATAGAGAGGTGACGATCATCATCGTAATCGTCGGCAGTGTAAAGCGCATTAGTTTTGTATAATTAAAATGCTCTGATAACTGTATATTCATTCCGACATCCTGCCTTCCTTTCTCGCGTTTTGCCTTGCTTTCTCTGTCTGTTCCACGAGCGCGTGAAAATATTGTTCCGTCAACTCCAAAAGCCGGCGGCTTTCCGTCTCCCCAAGCGCGTCAAACGCAGCATTTTCTATCTCCATGACCGGACGTATCTTCTCCTCTGCCAGCAGGCTCCCGCGTTCTGTTAAAAAAATATGTTTATCGCGACCACGCCCGCTTTTCATATAAAGATAGCCGTCCTCCTCCAGCTTACGGATTGCAGAATGAATCGTTTGCTTGCTCACGCATACCGCTCTGCAAATATCCCGCTGCAGGCATCCCTCTCCCTGCTCACAAATAACATACAAAATCCAGAAGGCACTCTCCGATAATCCGCTTGCAGCCGCAAGATCGTGGTAAAATTCGTCAAATTCACGGTACTGTCTGTTGTACTTTTGAAGCTCCTTTCTCGCATAGACCTTTTCCATATTTCCTCCATTCCGAATAGTTATACCCCTAATAATTCCCTTATCCATTCAATCTTTTTTCTTTTTAGTCCGAAATCATACTTACAGTGCTATTATATGTAGCTTATTGTTTTTTGTCAATGGATAAACTGGTATGAACTATCCGCTATTTCCCTATTACCTCTATTTAGTTTTTCTTTTCCTTTTCCATAAACGCCTCTTTAGAATGATAAAATACATTTTCTCCACATTCATCTATTGCTGATTCTTGTAATCCAAGTTTTCGTCCTACGGAAACTTGGTCCGCTATTTCCTAAATCGTAAGAATTTGCCCGCGAAACTCCGCTTAAGGGTGATCACTAAGCAGCTATATCTGACACGACTGCAGAGCACTCTTTCTGCTCATAAGCGTGCACATCAGCGACACAGTTCCATTCCGCCGCAGTGCGATCCCCCGGAGGGTTTTCCTTTACTAGGGAACGACGTTTCCTATAAAGTAAAAAAACAGACCGCTGACACTTTCGCTTAAGACGATGTGTCAATGGTCTATTTTCATGATCAAATGATAACTGATACTTCTTACGACTTTTCTGCCCTCACCTGTCAGATGCGTGATGCTCCCCAGCTTATCCGCCGCATAACGACAGTACGCCCTTGAACGATCTACATCTGCAACTCTCACAATCAGTCTGCTGCCATGAATCAAGCGGTTTGTGACATTCCCCTCTGTCTCTGTTACAACCTCCTTCTCGGTGTTGAAAAAATCTCCCCGCCTCTTGGGTGTTTGACAAAAAGCATGCGCCCTTTCTTGTCGTAGGTATCGTAAATTTCCCACCAACGCGTGTCCTCTATGGCGGTGTGAAGACATATACAGTTTCCGCATTTGTCATAGGAAAACTCCCTATCCTATTCCTGCTCCAGATATGTCCGTTTGATCACGCCACAAATGACTCCGAAGCCACCGAGAGCGACAGCGTATCCCACGAAAAGCTTTATGATAAAAGCTGTCGTATCTGTCTCAAACAAAATTTTTTCCTCCCCGTTTCTGTGCAGCGCCACTTTTTTCATTCCTAGAAATGAAGAATATTCCAAATTCGTCCGATTCTGTCTGCGTGCCGCTTCCAACGTGACAGAACGGCTTTTGATATTTAATCTTTCCCAATAAATATCCTGTTTGCCGCTTTCCCGCAGCGTTCCGTCCGGCTCATAGACATACGCGTTGTCTGATCTGTTTGGAAAAATATAGATTCCGTCCTGCAAATACATGGAATAATTATCTGCAATATTATCAACGGAAAAAATTCTCATAAGCATTCCGTTCTCGTCAAACACCATGATGTCCTTCGCCTCCGTACCGATGACAATATGCTCCTCATCACTCCATCCATATCCCTCAATCTGATCCACCGCCAATGCATAAAAGACCGGATAAAAAATCAGAAGCAATAAATATCCCGTCAGACGGATAACCTTGTAATATTTTTGATAATATGCTCTCTTATCCATGCTGCCTATCCTCCAGATCCATTCCTTCCACAGTCTCCTTAAATTTATCCCACGCATCGTAAATATTGATACTCAAGCATGCAATCTCCTCCGCCCGTAATAATACCCCCATATTTTCTGGGAATGCTATTGAAATCACCGCCGAGCATACATTTCCGAAATTAATTCTGAGCCGGAATTGTAGAGCATGGCAACGCCCTCATCCAGCATATCCTCCGCGACAATCTCATGTGTTTGTACCTAATTTGCTAACAGTTTTTAATAGTCTATATTAAAACCTACTCGATCCATAACCGAATCTCCCGGTTATGCACATCGTAGAACGTATGGGTGACATTGACTCTCACCTTATGCCCATTCACTCCTGCAAAACCAAGCTACACCCGGAACCCCAATGGATTTGTCATCTCAATCAGACAATATCTTTCTCCATTATAGCAAAAACAATAAATTTCCCATCGGATAGCTCCTTGGTATAGGCATGAGATGGTGTATAAACAGCGATAAGCAACAAGAGGTCAGATAAAAAATCATCGAAACATCTTCCTGTATGTTCTTCTCCTCCATTATCCCTATCCGTAATTCTATCTTTATAAAAAATCTATCATCCTTGTCATTTTTTTGTCAATAAATGAATTTATATTTGTTCTATTTTTCTTTTGCCATTTAAACCGCTTTTTTCATGTCTTTATCTCATTTATATATATTTTTTTATTTTATCAAGAAAATATTGTCAAATGTCTATCTTTTAATCAGGTTTATCGAACACCACCAACACCAACGTTTTCACTGAAAAAGGACATTTCCCTAAAATTTCTTTTAGAAAAATGTCCCGCTTTCCTCTCTTTTGAAAAACTGCTGCCTGCAATATTTCACAAATCCGTGTTTGTATATTTCCGCCGATAATGCTAAAATAAATATCAGGAAGCTTGCAGACATGCAAAGGAGGTTATGGATATGAATGAAAAGCTGTATAAAACGGTAGGCGGTATCGGCGCTGCCAATCTTGCAATCGGAATCTGCGTTCTGATCGGCGGAATCACTTCCGGTATTCTTCTCATCGTAAACGGCGGCAGACTGCTGAAGCAAAAATCAAACATTACGTTTTAACACGCTTCGGAAAAAATAATTTCCAAAGCAGAAATACTCCCGCCAAAAACCCC
>Garnier_p1__coassemble_1060_pt1 | contig 17716 bp, 12 predicted proteins | sample Garnier_p1__metabat2_high_PE_021 | metagenome-assembled genome bin Garnier_p1 | reverse complement strand
GAATACAGCCCGCCGCCAAAGCCTACATGAAAAATCATACGTTTTTCAAAGGACTCATTGATCCTGCGATATTCTTTTTTTTTTGCCTCTAATTCCTCCGCAAGGCTCATTCCGGTCTCCTGCACGCAATCTGCCGGCTCGTATAGAGACGCGATCCGCTCGCGGTTAATCTCCTCAATATCCTTTTTTAGATCCTCACTGTTACGGTAACAGATTACCATTTCCGGCACTTTTACCGGATGACGCAGCAAACTGCCTAAGGTCAGAAAAAAGTTTTGAATTTTTATCAGCTTCTCTTTCATCTTTCTCTCCACACACCTCTTTTCCTAACGCATCCATCTATTTCTATCAAATTGATCTTACTCTCCCCGAATAAGCTGCCAGCCATCCAGACACATCTGCTCTGCGCCCTGATAGGACGGGAGCATCACAAGCTGATCCTTATTTTTGCACAGATACGCTGCCCACGTCGAATAAGAGCTATTGGAAATAACATGATTTTTGCAGGCAGACATCAGCAAAAACTCCTCCTTATCCGAAAAGCTGCCCATATCGCTGATATAGCACACGTCTTTTGCATTCTCTGCCTGTATGCACGCCGCCGCCTTTTCCTTATCATTTGTAAAAACGATAAAACGCACGCCGCGCCTTGCCTCTCTCATACGGCGCATCGCCTCCCGAAAATACGCGGGAGAAGGCCCGTTGATGTCCCCGCCCCGCACATGGACCGCACAGGTATTTCCGGCGGCAAGCTCCTCTAAAAGCTCCGCCGTCTCCTGCCGCAGCGGCTCCCGCGGCACATACATCTCGCGCAGCTCCTTAAGATAATCCTTAAAGTACGCCACATTCTGCCAGTACCCATGCAGATAACGGCTGCGCCATGTTTTTTTATAAATGCGCGTATCGACGGAAAACAAATCCCTTTCTATAATGACATGATACAGCAGATTCCTCCTAAGGCGCTTATATAGCTTCTGCCAGAAATTACGGTTTGGAAAGGACTCCTTCGCATCATAGCGTACGCGGAAAAAATCAAGCTCGTAATCGCGCAGCGTGGAATTATCACACTCGGAAATGTCAAGCTTGAGCGTCTCGCCTTCCCTCCTTGCCAGCGCGTAACCGCAGGCATAATTAAATAGCTGATTTCCCATGCCGTCTCCGATTTTTACAACGATCATCTCCGCACTCCTATTATCTCATCGCAGATCATATCGACCTGCTCCAAACGCAAATCCGCATACATCGGCAGCGTCAGTACCTTCTTTGACACCGCAAGCGCCACAGGCGTATCTGCCGGATCATAATGATTGCGATAACACGCAAACGAATTTGTCGTCGGGTAAAAATATTTTCTGGTAAAAATCTGCTTCTCCTTAAGCGCATCGTAAACGACGTCGCGGTCACAGCCGAATATCTCCGGCTCAAAGACAACCGGAAAATAAGCATAATTCTGCTTCACATCCGCCTGCTCCTTAACAAGGCGTATACCGGGCACTTCTGACAAATGTTCTCTGTAGCGCTGTGCGACTGCCTTTCGCTTTGCAATCTCCCCGTCTACATGGCGCAGATTACAAAGCCCCATCGCCGCCTGAAATTCATTCATCTTGGAGTTTGCACCGACGGCGTCCACTACCTCCTCGCCGCGGATGCCGAAATTTTTAAGCCCGTACAAATCTTCCTTTAATGCTCCCTGCCCTTCGCCAAAGCAGATCGCCCCGCCCTCGATTGTGTTATACACCTTCGTTGCATGGAAGCTGAACATCGAAGCGTCACCAAAGGATGCAATTCCCCGTCCTTTGTATTCCACGCCAAACGTATGAGCCGCATCATAGATAACCTTTAACCCATGCTTTTTTGCGATCCGCTCGATCTCCTCCACATTACAGATATTTCCATAGACATGAACCGGAAGAATGGCGCTTGTCCGATCCGTGATCAGCGACTCAAGCTTTGTCACATCTATTGTGTAATCGTTAGGATTAATATCACAGAACACGGGCACACAGCCGTTTCGCACGATCGCATGGGTTGTCGATGCAAAGGTATAGGGCGTCGTGATGATCTCACCCGAGAGCCCAAGCGCCTGAATGAGCATTTCCAATGCCATATGTCCGTTGGAAAATAAGGATACATGCGCAACCTTTAGGTACTCTGCCAGCTTTTCCTCCAAGAGGTTATGCTTGCTTCCCATATTTGTCATCCAGTGAGTGTCCCAGATGTCTTTGATCTCCTCGATATATTCTTCAAATTCCGGCATGGAGGACCGGGTTACCAATATTTTGTCCATGCTTAGCCTTTCCTGATACACGCTCCTTGCAAAAATTGCAGACGCTGCTTAATCATTCCCTAATGATACGAAAAAATGGCGGTTTTGTCAATTTTCAAATGGCAATCCACCGCCGCAGACTTGACAAGTATGGCGGATTCATTATAATAAAGAAACAGTTTTGCATCATAAGGAGAGTATCTGATTTTATGAAACAGCGATCGTTATATATTTTTTATTATCTCAAGCATCTGCACCACAGAGCGCGCGCCAAATTTACCCACAGCTACAATGACCTTTCCGCACCGTTTCTCGGAAAGCGCCCTCCCTCGGACGAGGAGGCAAACGCTTTGATCAAGCGCTATCTGACGAGCAATGAGCCTTTTGCACTCTGCCGTCTCGGAAGCGCAGAATTTACGCTTGTACAGCTCTACGATGAGTACCGGCTCTTTCACTCCAACCGGCTGCCGCAGAGTAATATGTATGATATTTTCCACCGAAATCCCGACGAGGTCGGCGCATGGGTCGAGCTTCTGCGCAAGGACTGCAAGGACATTGACGTTATGGCGTATTTTGACGACCACCCGATCGAGGAATATGTCATCCGCACCAGTTGCCGCAGGGAAATGGAGCAAATCCGCTTAGAGCAGATCGAGGCAATGCTCTATGAGGATCCGTGGACGCTGGCTCTTGAAGGCAAAAAGGTGCTGCTCATCAGCCCCTTTGTAGATTCGATAGTTGCCCAGTACCCCCATATAGATAAGATTTACGAGGGACGCAAAATGCTTCCTGCCATGGAGCTTAAAACCTTAAAATCTGTGTGGTTTTCCGGGGCTTCTGAGGACGATTTCGAGACATGGTTTGACGCCTTAAATTACCTGTATGAGGAAGCCATGAAAATCGACTTTGACGTTGCGCTGCTAAGCTGCAGCGCTTTCGGCTTTAACCTTGCCCCGATGTTTAAGCGTGCCGGCAAGCAGGCGATCCAGTATGGCGGCGCACTTCAGATGCTCTTTGGCATCCGCGGCGCACGCTGGGATAATTATCCGCCTTATATGAAGTTCTATAATGACTATTGGATCCGTCCCCCAAAGGACACAACACCGTCCAAAGGCTTTGTAAAAAAAATGGATGACGGCTGCTATTGGTAAGCAGCCGCCATCCGTTTTGATTCCTTGACAGGAAACGTGAATACCTTTGTTTCCTGTCATTCGTATTCTGTCAATTTAATCACAACCACACCGTCGACGATCCCAATTGCTCCCTCGTCCGGGTAGCACGGCATCTCCCTGACAACCTCCTCCTTCATCAGCTCCACGATTTCCTCATAGCTGCAGAATCGCGGCGCAAAGCCAAGATATTTCGTGATAATGGAGTTTCTTGAATATGCATTGATGTTTGATTCCGTCCTGCCATCCAAACCAAATGTGCTGCCAACCATGCTGCCCATATTGTTTGTGGCGTCTGAAATCTCATTTCCGATAATAGCCACCGGCATCTCGTCGGTATAGCCCTCCAGACTCTTGATCTGGGTTACCATCGTCTGATAATAAGCGAGATCATGATACTTCGTATACTCCAGCGCCATATAACAGCCATTTCCATACCACACATACAACAGTACCATCGAGATCGTAAGCAGGGCAGTCACCCATTGTGCAAGCGCTGTCACGCTCTGTCGAAACGTAATATTCTCGCAGAACTTTTCCACCCATATCACAAGAAATACCGGAAGAAAGACTGCTGCATATCCCATCAGTGTATATGCCCATGCGCCCGGAGACATCGGGTAGATCAAAAACAGCGCGACCGGAAATATGGCAAAGCCAAACAGTACGAATACCTTTTTGATCCATGCCCCCTTTTTTAAGAAAAGCACACCGACGATACTCACTCCAAAGATCAGGTACACGAGTTTAAATGCCCGATGAAACAAGCGTGTCGGCGACAGGCTCATAATATGCCCCGCTGCCAGTTGCTTCATACTCCAGAAACAGTTTTTCAATGCGCCAAGCAACTGCTCTGCCGTCATCTGCCCCATCGAATCCATTCCCTGATAATTGACCATCTGTACATCCCACAACGCGAGAAAGAATTTGTGCAGAAGCAGGTAGGCAATAAGCGCTGCGGCAAGCACAGCCAAGTACCGGACTCCGGTAAGCACAATCTCTTTTACTGTCGTCCCCTCATCAGAAAACGCACTCACTAAGATCAGATGCATCACAAACATGCATGCGGCATTTGCATAATATGCCTGATAGGTGCCGAGCGAACATGCCAAAAGCACGACCGCGATCAGATGCGGCAGCAGCTTTTTCGGATATTTCAAGACCAGATATGATGACAGCACGCTAAAGAAAATCGCGAGTGAATAAAACGGCGCTGCGTACATGAAATAAAACATGCACACGACGGGCGTGAAAACCGCCATAAGACCGCCGATCGCCGCCGCAAAAATCCTACTTTTCACATGGAATGCATCTGCAACAAGCGCAGCCGAAACCGCCACCAAAAATAAGGACATCAAACCGTTTAACAGCGGAAGGGAATAGTTTCCAAACCAGCTTGCCGTATATCCTCCAAACAACTGCAGGAACCACCGCCCTGCCTCCGCGCCGATTCCGTAGCCTGCCGGTGTGATCGCAAGCTCGTCATAATTGTAGAGCTTGTTCGTAAATTGATATAAATGGGTCATCAATCCAAATAAAATTGCCGCGAAAAATGCCGTTTTGACGGCTGCCGGAATCTTTTTCCACCATTCCAAAAGAAACCGATCCGGTGTTTTTATCTCTATCATTGCCTCAACCTTTTTTCCTCTCTTTTTATAAAAGGGGCTGTCAACGCGGCAAAATGCCGCATGACGCCCCTTTTCTTTCATAAATGATTCCTGACACACAAAGCCTGTTGTCTGCGTTTTCGCTTAGACGGTTACTCAATGACTAAATCTGTCCAGTCATCCACCGGAACAAGTGCAACATAGGTTTTTCCCGTATTAAGCGAAATCTCCGCTCCATTTGCATCATAGTAGCGGGTCGGCTCTGTCATGCTCTTTTTCTCCCATGTGACCGGAATTGCCTTGCCATTTGTCACATAATAGCCGCCGCCCTCACCAATACAGTCAAAAATCATATATCCATTCTCATCGTACTGTGTAAATCCGCAGCTTTGGATCAGCAGATTCTTAAACGCCATCTGTTTGTCATCATTGCCCGGATCTAAATGTGCTTTTCCATACTCAAAGTAATTGTATACCTGCGCATCTGCATCGTACTCAAGATACGAGCCATTGTGCGGGAACGGAAGGTCTACAAGCGATGCATCTACTGCGTCTGTACTCGCAGACAAATCTACCGGATTCTTCTCGTCTGCAAACAGATAGTGCGGTCCCTCATAATAGGAATTATACTCTCTGTCCACCTTTGATTTCTCAAAATTATTATCCATATCACCGGCAAGGATATACTCCGTATACTCTCTCGGTTTTCCGTTATCTACACGGGAAAACGTTCCGCTGAAATGATCCGTACTCGGCTCTGCAAGATATTCTTCAATGTAAAACGGTCCGCCATCATGGCAAAGAACCGCATTCCACTCCGCAGAGAGAATGACATTGGTCGGTCTTACACTGCGGATGCTTCCAATCTGGTCTATGCTCTCATAATCCTTAAACAATGCCATAAACCGTGTAATTCTTCCGTTCTCGGTACTGTTCATCATCTCATATACAACATCCGCCTTTGAAAGCCCATAGTGCGGAAGCGCAATCGACTCATTATCCACCATAGCCGCGATCGGTCTCTGGTTCTTTAACGAATCATCAATCCACTCGTTGGTAAGCTCACTGCGGTACTTTCCATCGACAGTCTCGCCAAAGAGCTCGTCACCGATCTCGGTTCCGTCGACTTCTCCCACAATCTCCTGCTCCTGCTGCGTCTCCTCGGCAGTCTCTTTCCCGCATGCTACAAGTGCTGTAGACATTGCCAATGCAGCCAATAACAATATTGTTCTTCTCTTCACTTGTAAATACCTCTCATACTTTTATTCTGAAGCTGTCTACTTCTGCCACCTATCATACCATATCCAAACGCCATAGGGAAGTTTTTTATAAAAAAGAATCTCTTTAGTATGCATTAAACTCCCATTAGAACTTTATACCCCCCCCCGAATTTTTACGCCGTCCGAAGTATTTTCTTCTCTAATACCTGCCAACCTCTTTGCAAAATAGCTCGAAGCCGGTTTCTCAACCAGATAATAGCATGGTATGCCGACTGCAAAGCTCGCCGCAGCAATCACAAGCAAATTAATGCGGTTCGTGTAATCAATGTTTAAATTCCAAATCTTATCTATGTTCAGTAATGCAAGGATCAATGGAAAATGCCAAATATACGCCTCAAACGATACATTTCCAAGCCACCCCCATAACTTGCTTTTAAAAAGCCGTTTCATTGTGGTTGTCTGCAGAACAGCTAATAACAAAGGATACATACAAAATGTATATAAATACCGCTGCCCATCAGATGCATATGTTGTGTTGTATCGTAAAATGACAATGGCTGTTCCGACCAAAGCAAATAAAGATATTGCTGCAGCTTTGGCGGACATCTTTTTCCCCCGCATAAACCTCGCAAGTATCACTCCCCAGAAGAAAGACGATAAGCCTCTTGATGTTCCAAAATCTAAAAACAAAAAATTAATCTGATTTGTCGCAACACTGAATGAAAGAAAAATCATAAATGCAAACATCCAGTAAGGAGAAGCGTTTAGCTTCTTGCTCACAAATACTATGACATAAAAAATCATATAACAGATCAACAAAACACTGATATACCAAAGCGTCCCATTCATTTTAGAATTTGGTATTCCCCAGCCATTTGAAAATCCCAACGACGTTGCCAAAACACCCCAAATTTGCACAGTTCTGTCAAAAAACTGCTCAGAGTACAATTGTTCATACAAAATATCTAATACTGCAAACACTATGACAGTTATTGTAGAAGGCAATAAAAATCTGAGATACTTTGGAACAAAAAAGTCCTGAAAGCTCATTCCTTCCTTTATATTTTCAATATACGATGAAATAAAATATCCGGATAAAACAAAGAAAAGCTCCACTAAAAATGAAAACTCAAATCTCCCTCCCACAAAATTGACTCCCGTTGGAAACTGCGTTTTTGTATAAATCTGATAATGATGAAACATGATACAAAGTGTCGCTATGAATTTCAAAAAATCCAGTGAATATATCCGTTCTTCCTTCATTCTTATCATCTCCCATCCTTATTCTTCCTTGGCGCGATAAACAGTAAATGCGTCAATTTTCTCACTCTCTTTCAATTTCTCTAAGCCAGCCCTGATCGCAATATCCTCCGTATTTCTTAATATCACTGCATGTTGATCCAGCCGGTAACGTTCCCTTACATTCAATCCGTCTGCTATCGAATCCATGTTAAGCCTCACACAATTCTCATTTTGAATATAGGTTCTGCAGTCTCTCGCTGTATCCCAATAAAGGGGATACACAAAGCTGTTTCCAACCGCCATCTTATACGGCGTATGAGCCTCTCCGTATAAGCTCCCGATCTCAGCTTCTGTCAGAGAGGCTAATATCTCACTTCCTGTAAGGGCATCCTTACAGTATTCATAGTTATAGAATGCAAGGTCATTTCCAAACTCATCCTTCTTCGGGAAGATCAGATAATGTAAATCATCCGACTTCACCTCCGTGGCTGCAAGAATGACGGGGTCTATCGTTGTAAATAACTGTATAAACAGCAGGCCTGCAAGCGTTCCTGTCACGGCATACTGCTTCACCCGATTCATGGAAAGTACATCGATTGCCATTGCAAATAAAAGGATATTCTTTATCGCACATATTGTAAGGTATCTCGGACATAATTGAAGGGTTGATCCTCCAATCACCGTAACTAAAAACTGTGAAAAACAAGTGAGCCAGACAGCAAATAAAAAGGCTCCCTTAAAGCTGCGAAAAATATAAAACCTCTTATTTTTGATCAATACAACGATTGCAGCAATAATAAATATCTCTTGAACCCAAATAAACCCATAAGCAACGTATTGGAAAACTCTGCTGCCGATTGTAAATACAAACTCATTATTGCTTTCTATCGGTACCCCCGCTCTGTTTAAGGAATTACTTCCAAAATAAAGAATCAGATACACTGCCGCCGGCAGGGTATACAGCATCCATTTTGAAAGCTTCATTTTCTTATGAATGCACTCATAAATAAAAATGATCAACCCAAAAACGGCATATGCCACAATCATATTGGGCTTTGAACAAATCACCATGAAACCGGAAAAAACAGCGAATACCTTATAATCAAATAATATACACCATAGGAATATTGCAAATGTTACAACTGCGTAAAAATCAGGGTTTATATAGGTTGCGCCTACAAGCACATAGCCAGAAAATGCATAGCAAAGTGCAAGGAGTACAGCAGCATTTGATGATATATTTGAAAATAATTTTCTGATAATCTGATACACACACATCTGCGAAAGTAATAAAAGCACAAGATTGCAAATGTAAACACCTCTGGCAGTCCCAGGATCGAGAGCTTCTCCAATGGTCATAAATATTGCGACTCCATGCATTGGTTTACTTGCAATACTGAAACTGTCAAGGATCCCTGTCACCGAGAAATGGAAATTCTCAACAGCCTGCACAAAACTTCCGTAATAAAGATCGGAATCATACGCAACAGGTGTATTCAAATGCAGCACGCCAACAATTGCAGGAAACGCCAACGATACCAGCAGCGGAATACGCTTCTTTACGCAATCACCATTTACTTTAAATTTTTCGCAATCCTTTTGTTTGATCATTCGCCTGATCAGTACATAAACACATATGCCAAAGACGATTGCAAGCACAACGTTCGCCCCTAATGCTTCCATGGTGTTCACTGCATCCGGTCTTAAGCTCTGCATCGCAAGGAAAAATACAAAATAAATGCACAGCAATGTGATCATCTGGAGCAATGTACGGGTACTAACACATGTTTTTTGGAATATGCGCCTGATTATTTTATAGACTATAAATAAAACTAATCCCAACGTCCACAATACAGCAAAAAGCAAAAGCGGATTATTGAGCAACATCCCTTTTAAAAAGCTTAGTCCCAGCGGACTTGTCACAAAAATCGGATTATGTAAAGACAACTTTCCATGTTTATAGGAAATCGAATTAAAATTTGTAATCCGCTGATCCATCTGAAGCGCCGTATCCACGATCCCTTCATTAAATGCATTCACAACCTTCTTACTTAATTTTGTAACGATTTGATTCCCATCTGTTTGAGGCGTTTTTAATTCCCGATTCACCGCCCCATTTGAAAGCGCTGTTGCTACGCCAAATAACTGATCGGGACGCACAACAATATGATTCCGTACACGTCCGTCATTTGCATTGACGATTCCTAAGGCAGAGGTCACAGTTGAATCATCACTCAACTCTATCACATTATTAAAAATTTTTCCTGTTGCAGCAACATAATTGGCAAGAATACCATTCCCGCCCCCATTACTCTGATAATCTGTAACATACACATTAAAAACAGAACCGTTTACATTCCCGAAAATTGATTTGCTCTGTACATGATCGGTTTCATTCGGATGAAAATGCATCAGCTTGTGCCCGTTTCCATTGTAATTTCCATAAAAGATATTCGTTGATGATTCGTCTGCGATAGCCCTCCAATACCGCACATCGGAAAAATCTATATCCTTCGTCTGAAAAAACCAATGGCGATAGAAATTTTCTGTGTAATAGACAGATTCACGCAGATATACAAAATCCTCAATAGACGAGATGAGATATGGATTCTTTTCCACTCCACTCCCATTCCAATACTTACGGTCCTTTGCCAGATAAACATCCTTATAGTTGACACCAAACTGAACCGTCCCGCCTTCCATTGTCCATGTGTACAATTCACCGCAATGAATCCCGTAATTCACAACGAGATTCGTCAAACCCGTATTCAGTTCATCAATAGAGGGTTCCACAAAGCCAGTTATATAACTGTTTACTAGCTGTCCCGCTCGCTGAAGATTTCCCAATGAAACTGTATCAGAAATCTCACCTTCTAAATAGCAATTTAGTATAAGTGATTTACTTCCCATACCGCCGGCAAATCCACATCCTTGTTCTGTCTTGCAATTTATAAGGCGTAAATTTAAAATTGTACCCTCAAATTTTTTAAACAGCCCTCCAATCTGCCCCTCTGTATTTAGATTACTGATGGAATGTCCATTTCCGTCATATATCCCCGAAAATATAGCAGATGTATCTAATAAATCAGTCCAAGGCTCATCCGACAAATCAATGTCTGCCGTCTGGTAAAGATAGAGATGATCAAAGGTAAAACCGGCGTTTATAAACGCTGCCATGACTTTTAGCTTATCAGATGAATCAATTACAAATGGATTGCGCTCGGTGCCGGTTCCCTCAAATGCGGCGATCTCATCAGAAAACTTAATTTTCTTTCCTAACTCCCATTTATTCAGCCATTTCCCATAATCTGAAGAAAGAAATAATTGTTGTGCAGAAGCGTTCAAAGCACTTATTATATCTGCTGAAATCTGCTCATCAAAAGTTCCGCCGCTGCTAATTACGGCAGAACTGCCAACCTCATATCCCTTTGCATATACCTGCATAGCAGCCCCGTTTCCAGAGCCAACAATTCCAACAGCGGAGGCTGCATCCAAAGTTCCCTGAAAAACAACATTTTCAAGTGTACCATTCCAATTATTGACGATCCCCGCTGCCGCTTTACTCGCATGGATCTTACTTCCGGAAATACAATTTATGATCAGGCCATAGCCATCCTGGGCAAAGGTAGCGCTAACGCTTCCGGAGATAGTCCCTTCCAGATTCAGGTTCTCTACAACGCCATCCAATCTTCCAAAAAAAGAACCACCTTCCGTGTCTTCCTCGATCACAAAGTTTGAGATCGTATGACCCTTTCCGTCAAATCCGCCTTGGAATGTTCTCCCTTGCCCCTGATCCGCCAGAGGTTCAATTGTTTTCCCCTCAAAGTCAATATCATCCGTAAGCGCAAACCACTTTCCCACAAGACTATCGCCAGAATTAATCACATTTCTCATATGATTAAGATCATCCACTGAACTAACCAAATATGGATTTTCACGTGTACCATTGCCATTAAGTTCGATTTCACCGCTCTGTGCTGCATAAACATCAATGTTTCCCCAAAAAGATACAAACAATAATGTACACGCTGCTATTAAGAGCGACTTTATATCTTTATAAATCTTGTTTTTCATCATGAAAATTCATCCTTTTCTCTTCAATCACCAACGGAGAGTCTTTTACCTGCTTTCTCACAGACAAGATATATTCACCGATAATTCCAAGGAGGAACATATTCAGTGCACCGACAAAAAACACGCCGATCAGGATTGGCGCCACACCCATGGCATACTCCGACCAATTGAGCAATTTACGGATCAAAAAGATAATTGCAATAATAAAGCATACAAAAAACCCAAATCCTCCAATAAAAACAGCGGCTTTAAGAAGAATATCCGTATAATCAATAAAATTTGTAATTGCAATATTGAAAAGTCCAAACACGTTATATTTGCTGTATCCGCTTCTTCTTGCATGCTGCTCATATTCTACATAACAGATATTGTATCCGTACTCCGCCACATTACCTCTAATCGAATAATTCGGATTTTTTAACCCTCGGATAATATCAAGAAATTTCTTATCGTAAACACCAAAATTGCAAAACTGCTCAATAAATCCAACCTCAGAATACTTATGCATTAACTTATAATAAAACCCTCTGACTCTATATTTGAGAGGATTTTCCTGTGCTGTTTTCTTTAGGGCAGCAACGATCAAATAGCCTTCTTCCCACCTTTGAAGCAGTTCCGGTATTTTTTCAATCGGATCTTGAAAATCTGCTGATAAATACACTGCACAATCGCCGCATGAATGAAGAAGACCATATAACGCGGAATTTCCCTTAAAATTTCTTGAATTAAAAATAGCCCTCACGCAATTCGGATATTTTTGACAAAGTTCCTCTAAACGCTCTCGTGTCTTGTCATCGGAATGATTGTCTATAAACTGGATCGTATAATCATATTGGGGTAACTCCTGATCAAATAACTTCATCACTTCCTCTGCCAATGGAATGACATTATCTTCCTCATTAAAACATGGAACACATACGCAAATCTTCTTTTTCATCTTACAAAGTTCTCCTCTGTTAAAACCTGACGACGGCATAAAAAGTATGTACCCGGACTTCTATTTAATTTTTGAAACAAATCCGAAGCAGCCTCAAAAGCAGAATTTCCTGTAACGAATATAAACAGGTCTTTATTCTCTCCAAAGGAAATATGCTCCAATGGTTCAGGAATAAATATCCCTTCTTTGTATTCCACCTCTGAACGAACTGACCAGTCAAATACTTTCTTTAAACGTGCTTCGGGATAATGCTCTGCTATAAAATCATTCAGCTTCCGTGAAGTGGCTGTCGCTCCCCAAAATGCATAATCAATCCGAGTGTCTTTCTTCCAGTTCTCTTTCACATATTCAATTGCATAATTTCCATAAAATATATCGTCAAAATGTGCAATCTCCGGTCGTTCCCTGATTTCGCTGAGCGTACAGATATCGTGATACTTTTCATAGGTGTCTTTGATCCTCTTTCGCGCAATATTCAGCATCAGTTCTTTTTCGCTGTCGTGAATGCATACAGGCTTTGGATTCCAATCAATATTCGGATAATCCTTAGGTTCATAGATGGGAATATATTTTTCAAGCCATGAATACTTAAAGTAATTATTCTCAATAATCATGATGACCGGTATTCCTAATGCTAAGCATGTAATCGCGGCATGGTACTTTGAGGTAATGACCAGCCTTGCCTCTGTTTTATACTTTTCTATGATCCTTTCACCTAATTGATATAACCCGCCTTCTTTGTATAATTCCTCATCCGTCATATAATAATCGTGAGAAAAAAATTCATAATCTGATAAAAGCTCTTTCGGAATGTATTTTTGTATTCCCGCTTCCGGATCTGTAAAAAAGACTTTCCTTTGTGTTTCTAATATTGGTCGTTTTGGGAATGTAGCAACCAAACACCCCTGCATATAAGCATCTATGCCCTGTGCAAGAAGCATACGCATCGTACGTTCATCTCTGCAGCCAACCGGTGAGAATCTCCGCAATAAATCCATGTTTTCTTTGGAATATTTGTTCGCCCCCCCTAATGTCAATCCGAGAAATACCGGCAATATCCTATTAGAATAATCAATATTTAAAGCATAAACATTAATTGGAAGTACACAATATTCTCCCTGATACTCATTAAGCTCATAAGGGTAGCATGTAATCAGCTCATTTTCATCTACACCTATACTCTGATAAATATTGCGAATTGCCAAACACTCTAAGACATCGCCTATACTTATGATCCTATTTTGTTTTCCGCCTTTCTTAGAAAAACCAATGTGCGTTAAAATACCATAGTTCATAATCTCTCCTCACTTTTCTATCGTTGTGTGCGTTCTATTGGTCAGCAAATTTCTGATAAAGATCAAGACAAATCCAATACATAATAGTCCCATCAAGAGTATGTACAGACAAACAGCCCCATTCATGCCGTATTCTCTGACAACACCATTGGAAAAAATTATGGCTATCACTGTCACAAAAATATAAATGATCACGAGTTGCCTTTGCCCTCTTTGAATTGTTATAAGCATTTGAAGCAAGCCCGACAATCCAAGAAATCCTCCTCCAACAAGCATCAGCATCAACTGCACTTTAAAATCTGACAAATCCGTATGGTAAATCCATGATAAGACAGGAATTCCAAGAATATACGCTCCCGCCATGCATACCCCGGTTATGATTAGGACTATCACCATCTGCCGGAAAGCCCTCAGCCCAAACTCACGATTTTTATTTTCATTCCATAGCACAGACATCCTTGTAATAATCGGGTTAAAAATGAAGCTGCTAAGAAGTCCTATGACAAATACAGGCATTGCAATAAAACCATAACACGCCTGTAACTCGTCCGATAGCTGCCTGTCAATTGCATATCTCGGCGCATTTCCGATATAAAAAGAAAGGAACATGCTCAAAAACAGGGGAAAGACTATACGGAGTAATTCCAACATCTTAGCATCCACTTTTAGATCATTCCATGCAACCTTTAATGGCATCGAATAAAAAGACCGAACCAAATAAATCATCCTTATAGTAATAAAAAATGTAAAACCGGCTGCGATCACTGTAGCAATCATTTGATTTTTTGTAAGCATCAAAAGCAGTGCCCATACAGCCGTCATACTGACCACTCTTGTACATAACATTTTTCCGGCGATGTCCAGCCTGCCACACTTTTGCAAATCTCCATGGAAAACATCTTCCAACGCATCTGCCGCCTTCCACACACACATCCACAAAATAATTGAAATTTTGTGAAAAGAATAAGAATTTATATACGCTGCAGTAAACACATAGATCCATGAAACCGAAACCATAAGAAGAACGGTAAGATAACGGGATTTAACATATTGGCAGAACGAGAATTGATTCTGATAATCAGATACTTGAAAATATCTCATTCCATATTTTCCAAGATTTAAAAAAAGGTTTGCATCCGCATAGGCGATTGTAAAGATTCCTGCCTCTCCGATTCCCAGTACCCGGGTAATGATCATTAAAAATATCACTGACTGAAAGGCATTCAGCAAACTTCCTGCCATATTCCAGATGTAGGTTGCCCGCTCCACGTTTTTTTCTTTTGTAAGAAATGTTGCTAGTCCATTCATTTTCCGCCCATTCATAATTCAACTGTCATATTACTGAACTTCCACGTCTACCTTGCCAGATACTTATAAAAAATATTCTTATCCACATCACCGGAAAAATTTTCCGCTCCCAGAATATCATCCTCCGGGACGGGCTCCGCCATAATATATTCCCGCGCCTCATAGAGCCTGATCGTCTCAGTCGCCGTGCGGTTAAGCTCATGCAGGGAATTGACACTTCCGATCAAAAACAGTCCGGCAATCGTTCCTGCCACTGCAAAATCCCTAGCCCGAAAGCTCGTTTGCCATGTGCGCATAACCAGTAAATATAACACAAATAAGGCAGGTATGGATGCTCTCATACAAAAATCAATGCCTGACCCCACTCTGATCAGCGGACAAACAAATAATACCAAGACCGTAATCCAATACAATGACTTATTTTTCTGATAACGGTAAATACTTAAAAAATAGAAACCAACTTCTATGATAAAGAAGATCAGGTATAAGAAAATATATCCCTTTGTAATCTTTTCCGGCATGGAAATAATCGTCTGCGCTGCCGTATTTCCCATGAGATACAAATAAGAAATAATTCCGATACATCCGCCGGCAAGTACATTCTCTATCGTAAAAAGACCAAAAAACCACGATTTCCACTGCGCTTTTATCGGAAGTGAGCTTTCAAATCCATTCTTCCATATTTTATAAAGCGCAAACGGCAGCATGCCTACAAACGGCAGCGTGCACTCTAACAGTCCACAGCTTAAAATCAAAATAATATGGCGGTTGTTTTTCTGGTGCATGAGCAGAGCTGTCAAAATCCATGCGTAAATCGACTGATTAAACACCCAAAACAACTGCGTTGTCATTCCCGAATATTGAAACAAAAAACTCCATGCCTCTAAATGAAGCGTATTCGTTAATTGCCCCAGATCCCTTCCGATCATATAATACCCTAAAATATCGAGCCCGCTAAAAAGAATTAAGCCAAACAACGGCCAGACAGAGAGCCTTTTTAAATAAGCGCAGATATAATAATAGACCAATCCAACACCGAGCGCTGCCCACAGAAGCTGAAAACAATAACCTGCTGTCAACCCGAACAGTTTCCCTACGCAGGCTGCCGGAAGCCAGAATCCAATATAATAAATGAGTCCACGCGTATGAACGCCATCCTCCATCATCACCTGCTTCGTCACCGGCCAATCATATTCCACCAAAATCTGAAATGTCTGATTCCTCCACCAATGGTCACTGTTTTGGTAGGTCATCCCTCCAATTCCCGAAAAATATACCCAAAGTCCAATAATTCCCGCAATGATACAAGCCAGACGAATCGTGTCCTTGTTCCAGACCGGATACCAAAGGTCCTGCTCCGCCGCCGAAGCCTTCCAAAAGGCGTACAGTATCATCAAGCATACGGGCAATGCAAGATAAAGCTTCATCCACCCCAAAAAGAAAATGAGCACGGGCAGCGCAATATAGATATATGAAAGAATTGTGATGCATTTCTTAGTTTTCATGGTTCTTCCCCTCAGACGGTTTCTTTTTAAATGCCCAAAACTTATTCATAAAAAAGTTGATCGGTACGCTGACCAAAAGATTGATAATTGGTGCGATCAGCTTTGACATATGCAAAAGCTCTACCCACAGCAGCGCCAAGATACTATTTAAAAATAATCCTGTAAACGCATAAGAAATATATGTTTTTACCAAAGCCTGAAACATATTTCTTTTCTCGCTCTCCTCCTCGGTAAATACATATTTATTATTCCAGTAAAAGGACCAGAGAACGCTTAACACGAACGCAATGATCTGTGCCACAAGATAATCCGAATTTTTTAATACATCCAGCTTTTGGAACAGCATAAGTGAAGCAATATAGATCACATAGGAAACCACCGTATTACTCAAGCCGACAATCCCAAACTTGACAAACTGCACCAATCCCTGCGCCTGTTCCTCCTTTAATCTCAAAAGCTTTATAAAAATATAATTCATCATACGTTCGATAAGCTGCCATAAAGTCCCCGATCGCTTGTCCATGTGTATCTTACAACCTCACTTCTCATTTTCTTGCGAAAGTCTGTCCATGACCTCGCCATAGTCATTATAATATATCATACCTACCGCTTTTTTCCAAGTCCCGCACTGTGTCAAAATATGCTCTATCACGTCTCTGACCGCCCCCTGACCGCCTTGTTTCGCGGAGACATAATCCGCAGCATCCAAAATTTCCTCACAGGCATCTTTGGGACATGCGATAAATCCGGCTAATTCCATTGCCGGTAAATCATTGAGATCGTCACCAATATATCCTACCTGCGCTCGACTCATTTGCTGCTCCTCCAAAAACGTTTTGAGGAAATCCCGTTTATTTTTTACATTTTGATATAGATGATCAACCCTTAACTCCCTCATCCTCCGCTCAACCGCTTTGCACTCCCTTCCGGTGAGCACCATCGTTTGGATACCTACTGCGCGTGCAGCAAAAAATCCTGCCGCATCCTTTGTACAGAACTTCTTTAATTCGTTTCCATGCTCATCATAATAGATTCCCGCATCTGTCATTGTTCCGTCTACATCGATCACCAATAATTTTATACTTTTTAAATC
>Garnier_p1__coassemble_938_pt1 | contig 19514 bp, 17 predicted proteins | sample Garnier_p1__metabat2_high_PE_021 | metagenome-assembled genome bin Garnier_p1 | reverse complement strand
TTCATCCGGACCGCATTTTGATTGAGCCGTCAGGCGTCGGCAAGCTTTCTGACGTTATGAAGTCTGTGATGGATGTCGAGAAGGAAGAAGACGTTAAGTTAAACGGGCTTATCACAGTCGTTAATGCGTTAAAGGCAAGTAAGCAGATGAAAGCCTTTGGTGAATTTTTTAACAATCAGATTGAGTATGCGACGACAGTCGTGCTGAGCCGTACACAGAATGCCACGCCGGAGCAGTTGGAGCTTTGCGTCAAGCAGATTCAGACATTGAATCATAAGGCGGCAGTCATTACAACCCCGTGGGATGCGATCCGTGGTGAGCAGATATTAAAGGTTGTAGAGGGACAGGATTCGCTGGAGATGAAGCTGCTTGCGGAACAGCATGCACACGAGGAGCATCATCACGAGCATGAGGAGCACCATCATGAGCATGGAGAAGGGTGCGGATGCGGCCATCATCACGAGAATGAGGAGCACCATCATGAGCATGGAGAAGGGTGCGGATGCGGCCATCACCACGAGCATGGAGAGCACCACCATGAGCATCATCATGCAGATGAGGTATTTGCAAGCTGGGGAAAAGAGACGCCGCACAAGTACACGAAAGAGAAGCTTGCGGATGTTTTAAAGACACTTTGCGAGACAGATGATTTCGGAGTGATTCTGCGCGCAAAGGGCATGGTGGAAGCCGTAAACGGAACATGGATTTATTTTGATATGGTTCCGGGGGAATATGAGCTGCGTGAGGGTGAGCCTGATTATACCGGGCGTCTTTGCGTGATCGGAACGGGATTAAAGGAGCAGGAGTTGGAGAAATTGTTTGAGCTTGCATAAGAATGGAGAGGAATATGCAGGAAATACCAATTTATTTATTTACCGGATTTATGGACAGCGGAAAGACGACGCTGATTCAGGAGACCTTATTTGAAAACGGCTTTGCAGAGGAGGGGAAAAGTCTGATCCTCTGCTGTGAGGACGGTGATGTTTCATACGACAGAGAAAGACTGGCGTCTGTCAATGCAGAGCTTGTCATGCTTGAAAATGAGGACGAACTGACGGCGGAGCGTTTGGAGGAGATTCATTCCAAATATCTGCCGGATCAGATTTTCCTAGAGTATAACGGCACATGGGGCATGGATACGCTGATGGAGACAAAGCTTCCCCGCGGCTGGACGATCATCCAGTCCCTTGCGACGGTGGATGCGACGACCTTTGACCTGTATTTAAACAATATGCGGGCAATGATCATGGAGCAGCTTTTTTTGGCGGACGTTGTAATCTTTAACCGCTGTGACGATCATACAGACAAGGGAAAATACCGCCGCAATGTCAAAGCGTTAAACCGCAAAGCGCAGTTGGTTTATGAGCGTGCGGACGGAACGCTTGACGAGCGGGAGGAGGAACTGCCGTTTGATATTTCCGGGGAGCAGCTTGAAATTACAGATGCGGATTATGCGATCTGGTACATGGATTGCATGGAGAACCCGAAGAAATATATCGGGAAAAAGGTACATTTTTTAGCGCTTGTCTATAATCCCGACAATCTAAAAAAAGGCGTTTTCGTGCCGGGCAGATTCGCGATGACCTGCTGTGTGGATGATGTGACCTTTATCGGCTTTAAGTGTAAATATGCGAAAGAGGATGAAATCCCGCATAAGTCATGGATTGACATTACCGCAGAGGTGCGGTACGAGTTTGCGCGTGAGTATAAGGGAAAGGGACCGGTGCTTTATCCGGTAGAGATTCAGCCCGCAGAAAAGCCGGCCACGCCGGAGGACGAGCTTGTCTATTTCTCCTAAAATTTAAAAATAAGGATTGACAAGTCCGCGTTAATGTATTAAAGTATGAAAACAAGAAAAACCGTTGAGAAAGAGTAGTAGGCGCTTATTCAAGATCAAAGAGAGCTGCAGGAGGTGGGATTGCAGTATGGAGAGAGGCGTTGAATGGACTTTTGAGGGCGGCCCGAACCGGGAACGGTGTAGGAGCCGACGGGAACCGGACCCGTTATCCATCCGGCATGTATGATAGTACATGAGTGAGTGGGCGACTGATCGTCAATCTGAGTGGTACCGCGATAATAACCAGTTTATTACCGTCTCAAGCAATAGCTTGAGGCGGTTTTTTTATAGGAAACCTTGTTCCCTATAAAAAAACCGCTCTGGGGGAACGCACTGCGGCGGAAGTGGAATTTGTCGCAAATGCGCCCCGCCGCAGGCGGAGAATCTCGCTTTTGAGATTTTTTGCTTATAAGGGCAGTTTGGGAGGGTGACGGATGATCGGCATCAGAGCAGCTTGTGGGCAAACCTATCTATCAACGCGGATTTTCAAAATTATTTTAAAATCTGGAGGACAGCAGGATGAGAAGAATGGGAAGGGCAGTGATTTTGGCAGCGGCAGCGATGGCGCTTGGGATTTTTGGTATGGCATCGCATGAACATGCGGGGAGCAAGGCGACTGTGAGCCAACGATCGGAGGCAAGAGAGGATGCCGCAACGGAGAGCGGCGGAGCGGATGAGCCGAAGGTATATAAGGTCGGCATTGTGCAGTATGTGGACGACGCTTCCCTAAATCAGATCGTAAAAGCGATTTCCAAGGAGCTTGATCAAAAGGGCGCTGCGCTTGGAGTGACCTTTGCGTATGAGGCGTACACATTTAACGGTCAGGCAGATCAGACTATTTTGGCACAGATCGGAGCGGAGCTTATTGCGGATGAGGTAGATATTATCATTCCCGTCGCGACTCCCGCAGCCGTCGTGATGCAGACAGTGACGGAGGAGCGTGAGATTCCGATCGTCTTTTCGGCAGTTTCCGATCCGGTTGGAGCCGGGCTGCTTGCAGATATGGATGCGCCCGGAGGAAGGATCACCGGAACCTCGGATGCGATCGATACCAGGCATATTTTTGAGCTGATGCTTGCGGCAGAGCCGGAAATCGGAAAAGTGGGTTTCCTCTACGATAAAGGGCAGACTTCATCGCTTGGCGCAATACAGGAGGCGAAGGAGTATTGCAGGGCGAAGGGGATCGTATTTGTGGAAAAGACGGGGACGAATACCTCCGAGATTTCTGCAGCGGCAGATGCGCTCGTGGCAGAGCGCGTAGACGCGGTATTTACGCCGCAGGACAATACGGTCATGGCGGCGGAGCTTGCGATTTTTGAAAAGTTTGTGGAAGCAGGGATCCCTCATTATACGGGGGCTGACTCCTTCGCGCGCAACGGCGCATTCTGCGGCAGCGGCGTAAATTATACAGAGCTTGGGACACAAACGGCGGATATGGCGGTACAGATTTTGGTAAATGGCAAAGAACCTGCCAAAATGCCGGTACAGACTCCAGAGAGCGGAATCGTCACGGTCAATACAGAGACAGCAAGGGCGGTCGGCATTGATCCCGCGATTTTTGCAGATAGGTGCAAGGAATTGCGGGAGACTGTCACGGCGGAGGAATTTGAATAAGGAGGCAAAGTATGGAGACGATTTTTACATTATCACTTGTGCAGAATGCCTTAGAGCTTGGGCTTATTTATGCGCTTACAGCACTCGCACTATTCATTTCTTTTCGTATTTTAAATATTGCGGATCTTTCGACAGACGGCTGCTTTACGCTCGGTTGCGCGGTCTGCGCAGCGGCAACGCTTGGAGGTCATCCGATGCTTGGGTTGTTTGCGGCGATGGGAGCGGGCGTCTGCTGCGGATATGTGACGTCATTTTTGCAGACAAGGCTTAGAATCCCATCGATCCTCGCGGGTATTATCGTAAATACAGGACTTTATACTGTCAATCTTGCGGTCATGGGATTTTCCTCGAATCTGAACCTGTTTGGCTGTCCTTCTCTTTTTACATGGGTAAGGGAGAAGGGGGCAGGAACGTGGTACGGGATTTTGACAGCGGCTGCCATTGTTTTTTTGGCGGGGAGCGGAATCCTCCTTTTTTTTCAAACAAGGCTTGGGCTTTTGATCCGTGCCGTGGGCGATAATCCGACCATGGTTTGTGCGGCGGGAATCAACGGAAACGGAATGATCACGCTTGCCTTATGTCTGTCAGGGATGCTGACTGCGCTCTCCGGCGGGCTTTTGGCGCAGTATCAGAAATCCTGCGACATCAATCTCGGAACGGGGATGGTGACGATCGCCTTGGCAAGTCTGATGATCGGAGAGACGGCAGCCGGCAGGGGAGGCATGGTAAGAGGTGTGCTCGGTGCAGTGGCGGGAAGCTGTCTCTACCGCATAATTTTAGCGGCGGCGCTTCGGATGCATGTTCCCGCGGAGTGTTTAAAGCTTGTCTCGGCACTGATCGTGGCGCTTGCACTTGCCGTCCCTTATCTGAAAAAGCAGACGGTGCTGTATCAGAGGCTGCGTTCCATGAAAGCAGAAAATGCAGTCTATCAAAAAGAATTATCCGTGTCTGACGAGGGAGCGGAAGGGGGCATGTGAGATGAAGGGAGAGACAATGCTGGTATTAAAAAATGTAAGTAAGACCTTTTCGCAGGGAACACCGCAGGAAAAACGTGCACTGTGCGAGGTCGGGCTGACGCTGGAAAAGGGAGATTTTGTGACGGTGATCGGCAGCAATGGAGCCGGAAAATCAACGCTTTTTCAGGCGCTTGCCGGGGCTTTTTTCATAGACCGCGGCATGATCCTGCTGGATGGAGAGGACATCACCTTACAGAAGGAGTATCAAAGGAGCAGAGTGATCGGGCGTCTGTTTCAGGATCCGCTGCGTGCAACGGCTCCGCATCTGACGATCGAGGAGAATCTGGCACTTGCCTGTCTGCGGACCTCCCATCGGCCGCATTTTAGAAGGATTGGAAAAGGGGAGAGGGATTATTTTCGGGAACGGCTGGCGCAGCTTGATATGGGACTTGAGCATCGCCTAAAGCAGCCCGTGGGGCTGTTGTCCGGCGGACAGCGTCAGGCATTGGCGCTTTTGATAGCGACGGCGGCAGCTCCAAAGCTGCTCCTGCTGGATGAGCACACGGCGGCGCTCGATCCCGTATCTGCAGAAAAGGTTCTGGGTCTGACAAGACAGATTGCGGCGGAGCAGGGAATTACCTGCCTGATGATCACGCACAGCATGGAACAGGCGCTTGGGTTTGGAAACCGGACAATTTTGATGGAGCAGGGAACGATCGCTTTGGATATACGGGGAGAGGAACGCAGGAAAATGACAGTTTATGATCTGCTCGCACAGTTTTCGGAGCGCACGGGAACGGACCTTTGTCATGACGGGCTTTTGCTCTCTTGTGCCAAATGAGGAACATGAGCGGAAAATATGGGAAAATCGTTGAATTGTGGCGTGTTTTCCTTTATGATAGAAAAACGAGGGTAATAAGTTGGAGAGATAAAGGAGGTCATAGATGTATCCGATCATAAAGAAAGAAAAATTAGCGGATAAAATATACCTTATGGACGTTAAGGCGCCGCGTACGGCAGAGCATTGTGAGCCGGGACAGTTTGTTATCGTAAAGCTGGATGAGGAGGGAGAGCGGATTCCCCTGACGATCTGCGACTATGACAGACAGGCGGGAACAGTGACGATCGTATTTCAGAGCGTTGGGGCTTCCACGGAGCGTATGGCTTCCCTGGAGGAGGGCGATGCATTTATGGACGTTGCGGGACCGCTTGGGCGTCCGTCTGACCTTGTCCATACGGAAATCGAGGAGCTCAAAAAAAAGAGGATTTTATTTATCGCGGGCGGGGTTGGAACAGCTCCGGTATATCCGCAGGTGAAATGGCTGCATGCGCATGGTATCGCCTGTGATGTGATCATGGGTGCAAGGACGAAGGAGTTGTTGATTTTGGAGGATAAGATGCGTGAAGTGGCGGCAAACCTCTATGTGGCGACGGATGACGGATCTTATGGCTTCCACGGAACGGGAACTGCACAGCTTGAGGAGCTTTGGAAAAACGGCGTGCGCTACGACCATTGCGTCGCGATCGGGCCAATGATCATGATGAAGTTTGTGTGCCTTTTGACAAAGGAGCTTGGGATACCGACCGTTGTATCCACAAATCCGGTGATGGTGGACGGAACGGGGATGTGCGGCGCGTGCCGTCTGATCGTCGGCGGAGAGGTAAAATTCGCCTGTGTGGACGGGCCGGAGTTTAACGGTCATCTGGTAGATTTCGATCAGGCAATGCAGCGTCAGCGCCAATATCAGACAGAGGAAGGCAGAGCGAAACTCAAGCTGGAGGAAGGCGATACACATCACGGCGGTTGTGGAAACTGTGAATAGGAGGCAGATATGGACGTATGGAGCAGTGTTCCGGTTCGCGAGCAGGAGCCGGAGGTTCGCGCGGCGAATTTTGAGGAAGTATGTTTTGGATACAATGAGCAGGAGGCGATGCAGGAGGCATCGCGTTGTCTGGATTGTAAGAATCCCAAGTGCAGGCAGGGGTGTCCGGTTTCGATCGACATTCCAGGATTTCTCGTGCAGGTAAAGGAGGGCAATTTTGCGGAGGCATACCGGATCATCAGTGATTCCTCCGCACTTCCGGCAGTCTGCGGACGCGTCTGCCCGCAGGAGACACAGTGCGAGGGAGTATGTGTCCGCGGCGTGCGGGGAGATGCGGTTGCGATCGGAAAGCTGGAGCGTTTTGTGGCGGACTGGGCGAGGGAGCATGGAATCCGCCCGAAGGCAGAGGCAAAAAAGAACGGGCGGAAGGTTGCCGTAATCGGATCGGGCCCTGCGGGATTGACCTGTGCGGGCGAACTGGCAAAGCTTGGCTATGACGTGACTATTTTTGAGGCTCTGCATGAGGCGGGCGGCGTGCTGGTATACGGAATCCCGGAGTTTCGTCTGCCAAAGAAGGACGTCGTGGCGGCGGAGGTGGATAATGTTCTTTCACTTGGCGTAAAGCTTGAGACAAATGTTGTCATCGGAAGATCGGTCACGATTGACGAGCTGATGGAAAAGGAAGGCTTTGAGGCAGTTTTTATCGGTTCCGGTGCAGGGCTTCCTCGTTTTATGGGCATTCCCGGCGAACAGGCGATGGGCGTTTTTTCCGCGAATGAATATCTGACGAGAGCCAATCTGATGAAGGCATGTCAAGAGGGTTATGAGACGCCGCTTGAGACGGGGAGCAGGGTGCTTGTCATCGGCGGCGGCAATGTTGCGATGGATGCGGCGCGCACGGCAAGAAGGCTTGGCGCAGAGGTACATATCGTATACCGGCGCGGGGAGGAGGAGCTTCCTGCCAGACGCGAGGAGATTCATCATGCGAAGGAGGAGGGGATTATCTTTGACCTTCTGCAGAATCCGACGGAGCTGCTTGTCAATGAGAGCGGGCGCGTGACGGGAGCGAGACTTATTCGGATGGAGCTTGGAGAGCCGGATGAATCTGGAAGAAGAAGTCCGAGAGAAATACCGGGCTCGGAGTACACGATGGATGCGGATACGGTGATCATGTCGCTTGGCACTTCGCCAAACCCGCTGATCTCGTCGACGACAAAGGGACTTGAGACAAACAGGAGAAAATGCATCGTTGCAAACGAGGAGAATGGCGCGACCTCAAAGCCAGGTGTTTTTGCCGGCGGAGACGCGGTAACAGGAGCAGCGACCGTGATTCTTGCAATGGGAGCGGGAAAAGCTGCCGCTGCGGGAATTGATGAATATCTGCGGGGAAAATAAAGGGCTTTGGCAGCGCAAAGCCGCGGAATAGAATTATGTTGAAGATGCAATGAGGTAAAAAAGAGTTTCGTATGCGAAACTCTTTTTTACTTTATGGGAAACTTTGTGGAGGTATTGTCCGGCAATCATGCGCGGCGGGGCAAACGTGTGTTTCCTTTCCGGTCAATTACAACGCGAGAGTATGTGAAGCACACGTTTGCTGCTTGACTATTATCAAAAATAAGAGTATTATTATAATTGATAATAAAAAGGAGGGATTCGATGGAGTTTTCGGAGCTGGCAGGTGTTGTGATGAATCCGGTGCGCCAGCGCATCATACAATATTTGATTCTGCACGGGGAGGGAACCGCAAAGGAGATGCAGGCGGAGCTTTCGGATATTCCTGTTGCAAGTCTCTACCGTCATATCAAGAAGCTGCATACGGCAGGGTGCATTCGGGTGACCGAGGAGCGCAGTGTCCGCGGCGCGGTGGAAAAGACGTATGCGCTCGTGGAGCATCCGTTTTCGGGGGAGCCGCAGGGGAAGGAGCTGGGAACGATCCTGTATAGCCTTCTGCTGTCGCTTCAAACAACGTTCCTGCAATATTTTGAACGGGAGGATGCGGACGCAAAGCGTGATATGCTGCTGATGCAATCGACCACGCTGCTGCTGACAGATGAAGAATTTGCAGAGCTTTTGCAGAAGATGGGAGAGTGCTTTGCGGAAGTGGCGAAAAACAAACCGAAGGAGGGGAGAAGGCAGCGGCGCATTACATTTATTTCCTCGCCGGGTGAGGAGACATAGAAGAAGGAGGAAGCAGAATGCTTACAATACAAAATCTCACAAAACATTATAAGGGAAGCGACAAGGGGATTACGAATTTAAATCTACAGCTTGATGCCGGCGATATTTATGGGTTTATCGGGCATAATGGAGCCGGAAAGACGACGACGCTTAAATGTGTGGCGGGTATCCATGCTTTTGATGCGGGCGAGATTTATATTGACGGCCTGTCCGTGCGCAAGGATGCGATGGCATGTAAAAGCAAGATTGCCTATATTCCGGACAATCCCGATTTATATGAGTACATGACAGGAATCCAGTATCTGAATTTTATCGCTGATATTTTTGGCGTGTCAGCGGCAGAGCGGGAGGAGCGTATCCGTACCCATGCAAAGGAGTTTAAAATCAGTGCGTCGCTGGGGGAGTTGATTTCTGCTTATTCTCACGGGATGAAACAAAAGCTTGCGATTATTTCGGCGCTGGTGCACAAGCCAAGGCTGTTGATTTTAGACGAGCCGTTTGTCGGCTTAGACCCAAAGGCGTCTGTCGTGTTAAAGAACACGATGCACAAGCTCTGTGAGGAGGGCGGCGCTATTTTCTTTTCCACGCATGTGCTGGATGTAGCGGAGAAGCTCTGTAATAAGGTTGCGATCATCAAAAACGGGGAGCTGGTTGCGTCAGGGCGTATGGAGGAGATTGTTGCAGAGGGAGAGACGTTGGAATACAAATTTTTGGAGGTGGCAGAGGATGATCGGGCAAATTAAAATATTGATGGGCGCGTCGATTTGCAATTTTTTTAATATCAATGTCGCGCGCTATTCGAAGGACAAAAAGAAGCGCGCGGGTATTTTTGCGGTGGCAGCCTCCTGGGGTGTGCTTGCGCTTATGCTCTGCTTTTATGTGGGATTAGGTGCGTACGCCTATGTTTGGATGGGATTTGGAGAGATTCTTCCCGTCTATCTGACTGTGCTTGCATCGGTACTTATTTTTTTCTTTGGAAGCTTTCGGGCAGGCAGTACGATCTTTGCACAAAATTCTTATGATATGCTGTGTTCGCTGCCTGTTTCTAAGACGGCAATTGTGATCAGCCGTGTGCTTGGCATGTATGTTGCTTGTCTGCTGCTTGCCTTGCTGGTGCTGCTGCCGGGACTTGGCGTTTATGCTGGATTGCTGCGTCCGCCGGCTTCCTTTTATCTGCGTGCGATCCCGTTCGCGTTGTGTCTGCCGCTTCTTCCGATGGCTGGGGCTATTCTGTTTGGGGCGGTTGTTACAGGGGTTTCGGCGCGCATGAAGCACAAAAGTCTGGTGGCTGCCGTTTTGACGATTCTTTTGGTAGCCGCATTGACTGTCGGAGGGGGTACGCTCTCTATAGCGGGAGATTCGATGGAGTTTCAAATGACAGAGGAAATGTTTTTGCATGTCTCAGGTACGGTGAGATCTGCGATGGCAAAGCTTTATCCTCCGGCAGTATGGGCGGAGAGGATGCTGCTTACGGGAGATGTGTCCGCGGGAATCTGCTATATCGGTGCATCGCTAGCCTCTGTCGGGATCGTGCTTGCAGCCGTTATCAAAAGCTTTCCGTGGGTGATGAAAAATCTGCGCCGGACGGAAACAGGGCTTCCTTATCAGATGGGGACGATGAAGGAGCGGTCACCGCTTAAAACTTTATTTGTTAAGGAGTGGAAACGCTATACGGCATCGACTGCTTATGTGGTCAATACGATCATGGGACCTGTCATGATGCTGCTGCTTGCCGGAAGTATCTTTTTTGTGGGAGCGGAGAGAATCACAGAGCTTTTATTCGTGCCGGAGGAGCTTGTGCTCCGTGTGCTGCCGTTTCTTCTTGCGGCAGCCTCCTGCATGATGACGACGACGGCGACATCCATTTCGTTGGAGGGAAAGCAGTGGTGGCTGGTCCGAAGTCTGCCGGTTTCATCCAAGGATGTTTTTACGGCAAAGGTACTGCTGAATCTGGCGGTCATTGCACCGTTTTATCTCGCGTCGGAGGTTTTGCTTTTCGCAGCCTTTTTGCCGGCGGTGTCGGAGGCATTCTGGCTGCTTGTGCTGCCGCCGGTACTGATGACGTTTGCCTGTGTCTTTGGGATCACCGTCAATCTGCGATTTCCCGTTTTTGACTGGGATCAGGAGGTGACGATCGTCAAGCAGAGTGCCGCTGCCTTTTTAGGAGGGATCGGAGGCTGTCTGCTGATCCTTGCATGTGCCGTTCCTGTCTTTTTGACGCCGCCAGAGCTGGCGTTTGCAGTGCGCCTGATCGTTGGTTTTGCGGCTTTGACCGGCACACTGCTTTTGTATCAGAAAAATGCGCGGGTCAGATTGACAGAGGTGGAGTAGTAGCGGACGGGGAGGAAAAGGAAAATTCATGCGAATCAGTGGAGCTGCGGCGGTAGGCAAGGGGCGTTGCGCCAAAGCGCTCCCTAAAAATCCGATAAAAATAGGTTCTGTTCGCGTAGCCTAATTCCTGCATGATTTCCCCGATGCTTTTGCTGCTGGTAAGAAGCAGGTGCGCTGCCTCCTCCAGACAGATCCCCTGCGCAAGCGCAGTCAGGGTACAGCCGCGGAGGCGTTTTACGATGCGGTTTAAGTAGTCTCTCGTATAGTGCAGGAGTGCTTCAAGCTCATCGTAATCAACGCGTCCGTGGTGGTTTTGCAGATAGAGAAGAATCTGGTTAAAAATAAAATCTTCATTGGAGCTTTTAAGACAAATGGGATGAAGCTGATAGCAATCCTCCGCTGCAAGGAGTGAAAAAAGTCGCGCAAAATAGCCGCAGACGATGGGAAAGCAGCCGGGGGATTGTTTTCTTGTCTCAAGAATCATATGGGCAAAAAGCACCTCCGCCTCATCGCGAAGCTCACTTGCCGGCTTAAGAGGGATAAAATCGAGCATTTTCTTTTCAAATGCCGGATGCTCTTTTAGCAGGGAGATAAGCCGGCGGGAAACGGGATTGGTATTTTGTCTGCAGGAAAAATCAGGGGAGAAGCATACGTCGCCGTCTAAAACCGTCTGGATAAAGGCGTCGGAGAGCAGGACAAAGACAGCCTCAAAGTCTGAGGAAAAGGATTCCACATGGCGGATATTTTTACTCAGGATGCAGCAGGAGCCCTCGGTGTAGGTGTGACAGTAGTCCTCGATAAATTGTGTCAGCGAGCCGCGCAGCACATAGATAAGCTCCAGAGAATCATGGCGGTGCTGCGGTCGTTGATCCGGATGATAAAGCTCCGTTAAAATGCCCGACTGTGCCGTAAAAAAGCCGGGCGCAGTCTGTGCGTGAAAGACGAGGCTGTCCGTAGCGTCAAATTGCTGCACGGTAAACAGGTATGTTCCGTTCAAATTAAAATATTCCCCCTGCCTGTCGTTGGCGTGAGAGATAAACAGGGGGGACTTTGCTTTTGTCATAATCATTTCTCCGTTCAAGTACCAAGTTCTTATGTTAAAAAATCCGGTTTTAGTTATAAAAAGTCACAGGAGTTCGATGCACGTTATTGTGAATTTCCAATAAAATTTCTTATAATTTATCTATCATTATAAAATGTATCGGGAAATAACGCAAACATTTTATATCTGAAACAGGAGAGGAGAAAAAGGAGATGGAACAGAAAAAATATCTAAAGGGATGGCAGAAGCTGGCGTACGGCGCCGGGGATTTCGGGTCTAATTTTATGTATACGTTTGTATCCTCGTTCGTAGTCATTTATCTGACGGATACGGTAGGACTAAATTCAGGCATCATAGGTACGCTTATGCTGGCAAGCAAATGTCTGGACGGCGTAACAGACATTTTTTTCGGGCGGCTTTTGGATCGGACAAAAAGCAAAATGGGAAAGGCAAGACCGTGGATGTTTTGGTCAGTATTTCCGCTGGCAATCTGTGAGATTTTGTTGTTTGCGACGCCGCAGATGGAGCAGGGACTGCAGTATGCTTACTTTTTTGTAGTCTATACGCTGTTAAATTCTATTTTTTATACGGCAAACAATATTTCCTATGCGGCTCTGACGGCTTTGATCACGAAGAATCCGCACGAGCGCGTACAGGCGGGAACCTACCGGTTTATGTTTGTGATGCTTGCGGGAATTATCATACCGTCTGTCACGACGGGACTTGTTACCGGCTTTGGCGGAGGCGCTGCGGGCTGGAGAAACGTGGCGCTTCTTTATACGGCAATTATGGTCGTGCTGAATATGGTGGTGGTATTTTCGGTCCGGGAAGTAGCCGACGAGGAAGAAAAGGCGGCAGATTCCGAGGGAATCACATTCTTAAAAAGTATGCGTCTGCTGTTTAGCAACCGTTATTATCTGCTGATTCTGGCATTTTATCTGCTGCAGTACGGGATGCAGGGAATTACAAACGGGGTTGGTATTTTCTTTTGTACCTATGTGCTAAAGAATCCTGACGCGCTTGGACTTTTATCCTTTGCGGGAATGATCCCGATGATCCTCGGGCTTGCGGTAACGCCGGCGCTTGTAAAAAGATATGGCATCTATCGTGTCAATCGTGCGGGAATGATCTTTAGCGCCGTATTCGGACTGGTCTTTATCCCGGTCGGTTATATGGGGAATTTTCCGCTGATGCTGGTTGTGCTTGCACTCCGCGGACTTGGCATGAGCCCGATGCTTGGAACGTTAAATGCCGTGATCGCAGATGCGTCTGCCTATACCTTCCAAAAAGATCAGGTACACCTTGACGGAACGATGTTTAGCTGCTCCTCGATGGGGATCAAGCTGGGAGGCGGTCTGGGAACGGCGCTGTTTGGCTGGCTGTTAAGCTTCGGCGGATATGAAAACGGCGCAGCAGTGCAGAGTGCGTCAGCCATTGGCATGATGCAGGTGATGTATATTGTAATTCCGGCAGTGATCTGTATTCTGATGCTCGCAGTCATTTGGGGACTGGATGTGCAAAAGGGTATGGAGCGTTTGAAGAATTAAGGAAAGGGCAGAGGAGAGCGGCATGAAACCATCTTTTTTTCTGAAAACTATACGAAAACAGAAGTGGAAGGAAAACGAGCAGCATTTTGCGGCGAAGCAGCTTGCCTATGAGGTGCAGGAGCAGAAGAATTTAAATTATATGGGGGATGAAAATACATTTCATACGATGGATTTTTACGGACCGCCCGGAAATGATGAAATACTTCCCGTTATGTTACAGATTCACGGCGGCGGCTATATTTCCTGCGATAAGTTTTTAAACGAAGCGCAGGGAAAATATTTCGCGGCGCATGGATTTCGTGTGATGAATATCAACTATTCGCTCCAGCCGGAGGCGGATTTTATCGGGGCGATGCAGGACATTTTCTGTGCGCTTCACTGGCTGGAGGAGCATGCAGCCGCCCACAGGGTTGACCCGGAACAGATTTTTGTCTATGGCGACAGCGCCGGCGGTCATTACGCCATGCTTGCCGGTTTGATCCAAAACAGCAGCGCCATGCAGGAATATTATCAGATTTTGCCGTTGAAATACGGAATACGGGGCATTGCAGTGAGCTGCCCGATGTATGAGATTCACAGCCTTCTGGAAACACGAAGTCTGGAAAATCTGCTGATGCGGCGTATGCTGCTGCCCGGAAAGCGGAAAACGGATAAGCGTTATCTTGACAATGTCTCGATTCCTGCGATTCTTGCGAGAGAAGAATTTCCTAAAATTTTTCTGCTGACGACCCCGACGGATGAGGTGCTTTATGAGGCGGTGAAAAAGCTTCATGAACTGCTAAAGGAAAAAGGCGTCTGTCACCGTTATCGGGAATATACCTCAGAGGAACGGACACTTGGACATGTATTTCATGCGACAGACCCGGAGTTTCCGGAATCTGAGAAAGCGAATGATGATATTTTGCAGTATTTTCGCGAAAAGAGCAGAGAGTTGCGCTAAAAAAGAAAAGCACTGCGGCGGAAGGGAATTGTGTCGCGGCTGCGACCCCGCCGCAGGCGGAGAATCTCGCAAGTGAGATTGTTGTAATGACATAGGAAATTGCTGCGCAATCCCATGTCATTACAACACACTTCGTGTGAGGATGCGCACACGCATGAGAGGAAGCATTGCTTCACGATCATATGCGGCGCGGGAAAAGTGTGCTTCATCCACAGTTTGTTACAAAGCGAGTGTGTGCGAAGCACACTTTTGTTGCCATAAGAGCGGCGCGCAAAGCGTGTCGCTCGTTGTTGATATGAGTGGAACGCAATGTGTTCTGACCGCTGCGTAGAGACCGGCTATTCGAGATTCAGATAGCGGGTCTGAATGACGATGCAGGTAATATAAAAGCCGACTGCAAAGAGCACGGTTATAAACATCGACAGAATTGACGGCGGCGAGAACAAAATCTCTGAAAGCTTGTCGACCCCCATAAAATAATTTGAGAATGAAAAGCTGAACAGGAACATGAGCATGGTGGCTATGATCTGTTGGATGAAGTTGATGACAATGCCGGCGGCAAAGGCACCAAGAACCTTGTGTCCTGTAAATAGCTGTCCGATGGAAATGCTGGCAAAGACCATCAGCAGGTAAGAGAGACAGCCAAAGATCATGGAAATAGCAATAAATAAAATAAATGCCCAAAGCGGCATTCCGATTACCTCGGCAAGCCATTCGTCAAACATGAACTGGAAGAACAAATCGATGTTCTGTAAATTTAAAATCGTGCCCCCCGACGCGCCGAATACGATGATCATAATCGAAACAAACAGCAGCGCCAACGACGTGACAAGCCATAGGAATGACGTGGCGAGCTTGACATTAAAGAGCGTGATGGGCTTTACGGGAAGCGTGTGCGTCAGATAGCCCTGCTCAGAATACATTGTCTTGTAAAAGTGAATGCACAGATAAACGTAAGATACGGTAAACAGCGCAAAAACAGAGAAAATATACAAGGTCGTAACTGCGGCGGTCAAAAGCGAGAGAAGCGGCAGAAGCGTCTCGTTGTCCTCCACGAGTGTGGTAGAAAAAAAGCTTACGGACGCGAGTATCGTTGTAAACAGCAGTACGCCGTAAATTGTCAGCATGACCTTTGCGGTATTTTTAAATTCGTATTTGAATAATTTTCCTAGCATCGGAATACCTCCCTAAAAAGTGCATCTATGGATTTTCCCTGTCGTTGGCGTATGTCGTCGACAGAGGAGGTCAGCCGCAGTTGTCCGTTTTGGATAAAAATGACCTCGTCCAGAATGTTTTCGATGTCGGCGATCAAGTGCGTCGAGATTATGATCGACGCCTTTGGATCGTAGTTGGAGAGAATCACATTTAAAATGTAATCTCTGGCAGCCGGATCGACGCCTGCGATCGGCTCGTCTAAAATATAAAGGTCTGCGCGGCGGCTCATTACGAGGATGAGCTGTACCTTCTCCTTCGTTCCCTTTGACATTGCCTTCAGGCGGTCTTTCGGATTGATGGAAAGCTTTGCAAGCATGTCGTAGGCGCGCGCCTGATCGAAATCCTCATAGAAATCGGCAAAATATGTGATGACGTCGGAAACGCGCTGGTTCATGTTTAGATAGGTGTGATCCGGCAGATACGAAATATGCTTTTTGCTGTAAATGCCGATTGGCTGTCCGTGCATCGACAGACTTCCGCTGGTGGGAGTAAGAAGACCGTTGATCATCTTGATCAGCGTTGTCTTGCCGCTGCCGTTTGGACCTAGCAGACCGATGATATGTCCTCCCTCGATTGTCAGATTGATGCGGTCGACTGCAAGCTTCGCACCGTATTTTTTTGTCAGGTCTCTGCATTCTAATAAGGCACTCATTGTGCTCCTCCTTTCAGGGTGTTTTGCATTAGGGAAAGAATCTCCTCCTGTTTGTAGCCCAGTCCCTGCATAACAGTCAAAAATTCATTGATTTTTTCCTTTGCGACCGATTTTTTTAATTCTTCTATCATTGTAGTGTCCTCCGTGATATAGCGCCCGTTCGTGCGAACGGAATAAACAAGACCTATGCGCTCAAGCTCCATAAATGCCCGCTGCATAGTGTTCGGATTGACAGCCGCCTCGGCTGCGAGGTCGCGCACGCTTGGAAGTCTTTGACCGGGGGCGTAACGTCCGGAGATAATATCCATCTGAATGCGCTCGACAATCTGCAGGAAAATGGGTCTGTCGGAATTAAGCGTCCAAGCCATAAATTTCACCTTCTTTCTGTTGTTGTTTGTATTAATAGAATAATACAGTAGGACGCAAAAAATGTCAACCATATTTTAAGGATTTATTTTTTAAACTTAAGATTTCATAAAAAGCGATCGAGAGAGCGAGATTCCTTGTTCTATAGTTGAAAGCAGATAAGAATGTGATATAATAAGAAGCATATACAGGAAAAGAAGGTGCTTAAGAGTGGAGAAGAACTATGACTTATGGGCGGACGGATACGGTGAAACGGTACGTCTGCTCAACGATAACGATGAGTATCCGTTTGCCGGGTATGCCGCAGTATTAAACGAGGTGTATACAAGCGTCCGGCAGTCGCAAGCGAAGCATATTTTAGATGTGGGCTTTGGAACGGGTATCGTGACGAGAAAGCTTTATGCGGACGGATACGAGATCACCGGTGTGGATTCCTCTAAGAAGATGGTAGAGGCGGGAAAAGAGAGTATGCCAAAGGCGCAGCTTGTGGCGGCTGATTATTCGCTTGGACTGCCGCTTTGTCTGGTCGACGGAGAATACGATATGATCATCAGCGCCTATGCATTTCATCATCTGGATAATTATGAGCAGGAGCGCCTTATCCACGATCTCTACCGTGTGCTTGCGCCGGGCGGCTGCATTGTCATCGGCGGGCTGGCGTTTGAGTCTCTTGAGGCGATGAAGGAGCTGCACAGGCAATACCGCGATGCATGGCTGTATCAGGGCATGTATGTACTCTACGATGAGCTGAATGAGATTTTTTCACATATTACATGGAAAAAGCTTTCAAAATGTGCCGGTGTCGTGACGATCACAAAGGAATAACAAAAGACAAGGAACTGACGTATGGCGTCAGTTCCTTTTTCTATAAATATATGGAATTTGTGCCGATATAATGTAAGAGAGAGAAAGCACAAGAGGAGAGATAGTTATGGCGTTGCAGAAGGTGAAGGCGGTTACGGAGGCGTCTGGAGAGCGTGGAGACGGAAGAAAAGCAAGACAACAGGACGATGGACGGTGGAGCGCTCATTTTCTCGAATTGCTGCTGCATGAATTTGAGGAGGAGGAGCGGGAGGAGAGGAAACCGCCAAAGCAGAGGAGGGAAAAGGAGAAGAACGCCTCTTTGGAGGGAAATGAGGATGATCGCAGAATCATCGTAAAGGGAGAAGGCGAGGTTCCGCCGGATTGGGATTCCTTTGAGGTGACGAGAGATTTCACCGAGCCCGTACTGACCTCCGAGCTTTATGAGGATATTATTGACAGCGTCAAATCTGTCGGAAACTGGCAGGCGAATATCCTCTATAAAATTGCGGGAGCCATTATGCAGGATTATTATACACAGGCGTTAAGCTATCAGGCAGTCGGCGAGCTTTTTTATGAGTGCTATCAAAAATGTGTGGAGAATCGGAAAAATCATGTCATGCCAGGTGAGAAGAAACAGGAAATCTTAGAGATCTTGTATGAGTATTTTTCACGGGTCAACGCGCGCAAAAGCGTGGCGGCAAACGAGCGTGAGGGCAGAGCCATGATCGAGCGCTGCGGACTGCACTGGGCGGGCACGACCTACTATGATTCGTCTCATTATTATGAGTGGAAACATGTGCAGCAGCTTTTTTCCAAGCTGTGCAAAAGAATCGCACAGGAGGAGGAGCTTTGTGCGCTTTCGTTTGCAGACCTTTGTGCACAGACGCAGTTTTCTCATGTGGGCGGGCTTACTTTCCACAGCATGTTCATATGGGTGCAGAAAAAGGACAATCATCCCGGAAATCAATATGGAATGCGTCAGCCTACGCGTGTTCCGCCGCTTCATTTCCGGTATCTCTACCGCAATCATTTTGCAAAGAGTGAAAAGACGGGAATCCTGCTTCTGGAAAGTAAAATGAAGCAGGAAAGCGAAATGGGAAAATATTTATGGAGAAGCTTTACCCTGGAGGATGGGAGAGATTATCATAACGGCATGAGCTATCTGCTTGAGGGAAGTATTTTAGATGAGCAGGACGACACGGTGTATGGAGAGACGATGGCGTTTTTGCAAAACTTTATCTTGTACCGTGTGTCCGGCTGCGTAGAATTTCTGCTTGTGAAGGATGCGAAAGAGGAGCAGTCGCTTTAGCCGTATCAAGCAAGCAGACAGGCGAGCAGCCTGTCGTTCTGCTCGGGGAGCATGAAGCAGAAACGAAGATAGGAGTCGTTTAAAAACGGGAAGTCCGAGCAGTCGCGGATCATCATTCCCTGCCGCAGGGCGCGTGTAAACAGCTCCTTTGCGGTAAGTTCCTTCCCGCGGATGCGAAGAAGCAGAAAATTTGCGTCCGGTTCATAGGCGTCGAACGCCGGATGATCCTTAAGGAGGCTGTAGATGCGGGTGCGCTCAGAGGCGATCAGCGTTTTCGTTTTCCTGATATAGTCGGTATCCTGAAACATTGTTTCACCTGCCGCGGCGGCAAGCGAATGGATCGTCCACGGATTTTTCCTTGCATTGATCTCCTCGATCAGACGCAGGCTTCCGGCTATGGCATATCCGAGACGAAGTCCGGGAGCTGCAAAGAACTTTGAGGTACCGCGCAGGACGATAAGATTCGGGTAGGCGTCCGTTAGAGGAACGGAGGAAAGCCTGTCCATATCCTCCGCAAATTCAATGTAGGTCTCGTCGATCATGACATAGATACTGCGGGCGAGGCAGGCATCTAAGATGCGTGTCATATCCGCTCTTTCCACGGAGGAGGAGGTTGGGTTGTTTGGATTGCAGATGACGAGGAGCGCAAGCGTTTCATCAAGCTGTGAGAGAAGGTCGTTGATCTCCAGCCGGAAACGTCTTTTTTCGGAAAGGGGATAGTAGATCGTCTGCCCGCCGCCAAGAGCGATCTCGCGCTCATATTCTGAGTAGGTCGGTCCGAGAACGAGCGCTTTTTTGGGGCGGGTAAGCTGGATGAACAGGGAGATCAGCTCGGTTGCCCCGCTGCCGACGAGCACATGCTCTGCCGTTGTGCCGCAGTAGGCGGCGATCGACCGGCGC
>Garnier_p1__coassemble_919_pt1 | contig 19904 bp, 16 predicted proteins | sample Garnier_p1__metabat2_high_PE_021 | metagenome-assembled genome bin Garnier_p1 | reverse complement strand
TACTATCACTGTACCAAAGATAACATAGAAAAAAGACCAAAAGCATATAACACACAAAAGGAGGAAACACATTATGGCAAGTCGTTCATCTAACAGAACAGCAGTTCCTGAAGCAAAGGGAGCATTGGATCGTTTTAAGTATGAGGTTGCAAGCGAGCTTGGCGTACCTTTAACGGATGGTTACAACGGTGATTTAACATCCAGACAAAACGGATCTGTCGGCGGCTATATGGTGAAAAAAATGATCGAGGCACAGGAGAGACAGATGGCGGGCAAGTAAAATCTTCCCACAGGCACATTTGTCGCAAATAGAAAAACAGGATGCGTTCTACGCATCCTGTTTTTCCGTGAATACCTAAAAGCTTTGTTTCAAGATCGCACAAATACCGCGAAGCTTTCACTTCCTGCGGCTACAAACTCATCTGGTTTCTCTGTTCTCCGAGAAATCGCTCCATATAATCGCGCAGACTGCGGTGTTCCTCCTCCAAAAGCTCCGGGTCCTTCTCCAAAAGCTCCGTGACCGTCTCAGACGCCTTTTGCAATACACCGGCATCCTGATAAATATCAGCCAGCGCAAATTGGAGCTCTCCCGATTGCCGGATGCCGAAAAAGTCTCCCGGACCTCGCAGCTTTAAGTCCGCGCTTGCAATTTCAAAGCCGTCGTTTGACCTGTTTAAAATATCAAGACGCTTCTGCGCCGTCTTACCCTTTGAGGTATTTAGCATAATACAATAGGACTGTGCGTCGCCGCGTCCCACACGACCTCTTAGCTGATGTAATTGTGCCAGACCGAACCGTTCCGCATTTTCAATCATCATGACTGTCGCATTCGGCACATTGACGCCCACCTCAACGACCGTTGTCGATACCAGCACCTGCACCTCATTTTTTAGAAAGGCTTCCATCACCTTATTCTTCTGCTCCGGCTTCATCTGTCCGTGCAGCAGTCCAAGCTGCAGCTCCTCCGGAAAAATACCGCGCAGCTTTTTTACATAATCGGTGGCATTTTCAAGCTCCATGCTCTCCACCGCCTCCACAAGCGGACAAATCACATAGGCCTGATGACCATTTTTCACTTCCTGCTCAATAAACGTATATGCCTTTGGGCGGTATGCTGTATCAACGACACAATTTTTGATCGGAAGTCTTTTTGCGGGCACCTCGTCTACGACCGATATGTCAAGATCGCCGTACAAAATAATCGCAAGTGTGCGCGGGATCGGCGTCGCACTCATCACAAGGATATGCGGATGCCTTCCCTTTTCGGCAAACACTTCACGCTGACGCACGCCAAAGCGGTGCTGCTCGTCGGTGATTACAAGCGCAAGACTATCATAGACTGCCTTCTCCTGGATCAATGCATGTGTGCCGATCACCATCGCATTCGGATAAAGCTGGAGCGCCTCGTATGCCATACGCTTTTGCCGTGCCGTCATGGAACCTGTCAGAAGCACAATCGGAATCCTCAGTCCAAACTGCTCGCAAAGCTTTGTAAACGTCTCATAATGCTGCCTTGCAAGCACCTCTGTCGGCGCCATGATCGCCGATTGGTAATCATTATGCGCCGCATCTGCCATTGTCAAAAATGCAAGAATCGTCTTTCCCGATCCAACGTCTCCCTGGATCAGACGCTGCATTACATAAGCACCGCGCATATCCTTATGCACATCAAGAAGCGCTCTTTTCTGCGCGCCCGTCAATGCATAGGGCAGCTTTCCGATCAAATCCTCCACAAACGTATCTGTCTGAAACTCAAAAGCATTGTCCTCCCGAACCCGCTTTTCCTTCTGATACTGCATACACAAAAGAAACAGAAAAAATTCGTCGAATACGAGACGTCTGCGCGCGGTCACGAGCGTGTCCATATCGCTTGGAAAATGAATCTGTCTGATTGCATAATTATACTCGCAAAGCTCATGGGCGTTGCGGATTTCCTGCGGGAGATAATCGGAAAACAGCCGTTCCTCACCGAGTACCGACCGGACAGTTTTCGTGATCAGGTTGTTGGAAACTCCGCCCGTCAGACCATAGATCGGGAGAAAACTCTGCTCTATTTTGGCATACTGCTCCGTCTGATAGATAGCCGCCTGCTCCATGACAAGCCTTCCGTTTTTGCGCTGCACTTTCCCGTAAAAAACATAGGTATTTCCGGCAGCAAGCTGATTTTTAATATAGGGCATCCGAAACCACACAAGCTCCATGGAGCTCTCTGCCGTTCCGATCGAAGTAACCGTAAGCGGCATACTGCGCGTCCGGCGGACAACCGGTGTCTTTAACACTCTCCCTATGATTGCTGCCGTCTCCCCCTCCGCCGCCTCACTGATATATTTTGCTTTGGGATACTGCATATAGCTTCTTGGATAATGAAGGAGTATATCACCTACGGTGTATACTCCCAGCTTATGAAACAATTCTTCTGTTTTTGCACCAATCCCCTTTACCTCTGAAATTAAGGATTCACGGTTCATATTCCCTCCCGGTCATGTGCGTCTACTCTTCTCTTAATTTAAAGCGGGCAACCAGCTCGTTCATGGAAACTGCCTGCGCAGATAATTCCTCGCTCGTTGCGGATGTCTCCTGTGCAGTCGCAGAATTTGACTGCACGACCTCAGCGATCTGGCTGACGCCCTCCTGCGCCTGCTCCATAGCCCTCGCCTGCTCCTTTGTAACTTCATTCAACGCCTTTGCGGAATCTGCAAGCTCGTTCATGCCGGCAACCGCTCTCGCAATCGAAGCAGAAACGCTTTCTGCAGCCTTATTTCCCTCTGTCACCTCATGAAGCGCACCCTCGATCAGCTCTCTTGTATTGACTGCCGACTGCGCGCTCTGCTCTGCAACCTGTCGGATTTCTTCTGCAACAACCGCAAATCCTCTGCCCGCCTCTCCTGCTCTCGCCGCCTCGATCGAAGCATTTAAGGACAGCAGGTTTGTCTGGCTTGCAATATTCTCAATTTCCGAAACAATATTTGCGATTCTCTGTGAAGTCTCGTTGATGCGCGTCATCGCATGTACCATAACCTCCATCTCGGCGCTGCTCTGATCTGCAATATCCGCACATTCTCTTGATTTCCGATAAGACTCCTCCACACCCTCAGAGGTCTTCTCTACCATCTGCGTGATCGTGACGAAGGTCGCAGACAGCTCCTCGATCGAACCCGCCTGATCGGTTGCTCCCTCTGCTAATGCCTGTGCTCCCTCCGCCATATTTGTAGAACCCGCAGACACCTGCTCCGAAGCAGCCTCGATTTCAAGCAGTGCGGAACTCATCTGGCGGTTCATTCTCCGTACCTCATCCAACAGCGTACGAAATTCTCCTACATAACGCTCCTCTGTATGTGTCTTGATATTAAAATTACCGTCTGCCATCTGCTCTAACAGATGAGACAGATCCTGGATCAGTATACGAAGATTCTCTGCCATTCCACTTGCCACAAGCACCATGTCTGAAATCTCATCCTGCTCCTGCATCTGGGGAAACTCTGAGGATAAATCTCCATCTGCAAAGGTAGACAGACGCTTGGAAAGCGAATCCAGCGGAGCTGCAATCCCTTTTGCAATCCTCTCTCCTCTCTTTATAGAAAGCAGGAAAGCCATTACGATGAGGACTACCACAACGCCGATCAAAAGAAACATCAGGATCGTCAGCTTTCCCTGTGTCTCCTCACCCTTGCTGACATTAATGTCCATAAGCTTTGACAGATCACTATAGGCCTTATCGTAAGTAGGTGCAAGCTCCTCAAATGCACGATCCTGCGCCCTCTCAGCAACTGCCGGATCTGCTGAAGCCCCCTCTGCTACAATGTCATCAGCAAGTTTCCAGTAGCTTGCGGCATCCGCAACGATCGCCTCGTACGCTGCCCGTCCTTCCTCTGTCACGATAATCGCCTCAATCTGTGCGAGATATGTATAAAACTCCTCCTTCGTCTTCTCATAGGAGTCCTTCATCCGCTCCACACGTTCGCTGCCCTCATAGCCGATCGCCCCTCTGACTGCACTTCTTCCGTCCGCCAAAGCAGTCATAGCCTTTCCGATGTCTCCTTGTGAGAAACCAAAATTCTGCAGCGCATAATCGTATCTCCACGACATGATGACAATAGCAACGCATGCGATCACAACCGCCAGCGTTCCCAAAATTGCAACCTCAAAAAATCCTTTGGCTATTTTTTTCCTGACCCCGCCTGTCTCCTTTGCCTGATTCGACATTTCAGTCATCCTCCTTTTCATTCGTGCCTTTTGTGTAAAACTCTGCGTGTCTGTCTCATTCTTCTGACAGCCCCGATATACGTAAACAATCCTCATGTTATACTCGGAATCGTGCAGCGCCAAAGTTATTTTCATCCCTCAGCCTCTGCACGATCACTCGTTTTTTATCTTTTATTTTCTGTTCAAATGCGGCTACTCCACAGAAACTACATAGTAGTAGATCGGCTGGCCGCCATAGTGGATCTCTACCTCCACCTCAGGATGCTCCTCCTCGATTTTGCTGCCGATCATCTCCGCAGACTCTTTTGAAATCTCCTCGCCATAATAAATACTTACAATCGCAGACTCCTCATCGATCAGATCGTTTAACATCTGAAGCGCTGTCGTCTCAAGCTCCCTTCCGACCGAAAGGATACCGGAATCGCCAATACCCATGTAATCACCCTGCTTGATCTCCTTATCGTCGATCACTGTATCACGCACAGCATAGGTCACCTGTCCCGTTTTCACCGCTCCGATCTCCGCCTCCATACGCTGGGCATTTTCTGCCGGCGTACTGTCCGGAATATAATTGATCAAAGCCGTAATTCCCTGCGGGATCGTCTTTGTCGGGATCACGATGATCTCTTTATCCTCCACAAGAGACGCTGCCTGATTAGCTGCAAGAATGATATTCTTGTTGTTCGGAAGAATAAAAATTGACTTCGCATTGACGCGCGCGATCGCATTTAACATATCCTCCGTACTCGGATTCATCGTCTGTCCGCCCTCGATGATATAATCAACGCCAAGCCCCGTAAATATCTCGTTCATTCCCTCGCCGATGCTGACGGAGATAAAACCCATCTCCTTTGGCGGCTCCGTAAAGACAGGCTCCGCAGACTCCTCGGACTTTGCGTTCGGCAAAATGCCCGACTGCATTTCCTTTTCCTTGAGTGCGGAGATCTTCTCATCGCGCTCCAGCCTCATATTTTCAATAATGATCGTTGTGAGGCTTCCGTAGGTGAGACCCCGTTGCATCGCAAGTCCCGGATCGTTGGTATGTACATGTACCTTTACGATCTCATCATCTGCCACCACAACGATCGAGTCGCCGATGCTCTCTAAATATTCTTTAAACTCGTTCTCCTGTCTGGAGGTGATCGGCTGCTCCAGCATTACCAAAAACTGCGTACAGTAGCCAAATTTAATCTCCTGCTGTGCCTGTGCTTCTATATTATAGGAGACTGCCGCGCCCGCCGCAGCCACCCTTGGCAGCTCCTCGATCGTACCCTCGATCTCCTTGCCAAGCAGCGAATCAAATGCCCCCTTCATCACCTGCATCAGACCCTGACCGCCGGAATCGACAACACCCGCCTGCTTTAATACCGGAAGCATATCCGGCGTCTTGCTAAGAACACGGTCTCCCTCTTTGATCACGCCCTCGCAGAAAACAACAAGATCATTCGTCTCGTCGGAAAGCTCAAGCGCACGGTTCGCCATGCCTCTGGCAACCGTTAAAATCGTTCCCTCTTTCGGCTTCATAACCGCCTTATATGCCGTCTCAACGCCCTTCTCGAACGCTTCGGCAAGAATCTGCACATCAAGCTCCTCGTACTCTGCGATCACCTTTGCAAAGCCGCGGAAAAGCTGTGAGAGGATTACGCCGGAATTACCTCTTGCCCCGCGCAGCGATCCGGAAGAAATCGCCTTTGCCACAGACGCCATATCGGGCGCTTCCATTGCCGCCACCTCACGCGCCGCAGACATAATGGTCATTGACATATTGGTACCGGTATCTCCATCCGGAACCGGAAACACATTCAATTCATTGATCCATTCCTTCTTTGCTTCTAAATTCTTTGCTCCTGCCAAAAAGGCTTTGGCAAGAACACTGGCATTTATCGTTGTGATCTCCACTTTAAAATCCTCCTTAATCAATCACGCGTACGCCTTCGACGTAAATGTTAATTTTCTTGATCTCCATTCCGGTAAATTCCTCAACCTGATACTTCACGGTCTCGATCAGGTTATCGGAAACCGTGCTGATGCTGACGCCGTAAGCTACGATAACATGAAAATCAATCGTGATTTTATTGTCCTCATCAATCGCTACATTTATTCCATGTGTCAGATAATCCCTTTTTAATAATTTTACCAGACCATCCTTCATATTGACAGCCGCCATTCCGACAATGCCAAAGCATTCCACTGCAACAGAACCCGCATACATTGCTATTACTTCTGAATCAATCGTGACTCTGCCCAATTTGGTTTCCATCTGTCCATTCATATAATATCGATGCTCCTTTCAAAGCCATATTAACGCTAGTTTATTGATATTATAACCTCTTTTGCCGAAAATTCATAGACATAATTTGAAATTTTTATATTTTTTTTAATTTCTACTTGCATTCTGCAGGTCAATCTGTTAAAATAGCCATGTTATGAGCCTTTAGGCTGTAGGTAGATTCCTCAGCCGCAAAATAGAAAATTGCAAGGAGGTGCAGGACTATGGCAAAATGTGCAGTTTGTGGAAAGGGCGCTCATTTCGGATGTAATGTGAGCCATTCTCATAGAAAATCAAACAGAATGTGGAAATCAAACATTAAGCGCGTAAGCTGTAAGGTAAACGGAACACCAAAGAAATTATATGTATGTGCTTCCTGTTTAAAATCTGGAAAAGTTGAACGAGTTTAATAAAATCAAAGGGCACTTGCAAGTCTGCAGGTGCTTTTTTTGACATAAGAGTGGCTCGCGAAGCGTGTCGCTCGTTGTTACTTGATAGGACATTTAAAGTAAACACTTCACGTTTTTCTTTCCCAAATTTGATACATAATAAAACTTATCAGCCAAGGTGAACGGGGAAACTCACACCGCGAAGCCTCATCCAAAATACGGCTCGCCCTTCCCCTTCCGATTTACTTAAGAATGGAGGATTTATATGAAAGAATTTATGGGTAAAAATTTTCTGCTGCAGACGCCGACGGCACAGAAGCTATATTTTGATTACGCAGCCGTCACTCCGATACTCGACTATCACTGCCACATCAACCCGCAGGAAATCTATGAGGATCGTCAGTTTGAAACGATTACACAGGTATGGCTCGGCGCAGATCACTACAAATGGCGCTTTATGCGTTCCTGCGGCGTAGAGGAGCGATATATTACCGGTGACGCCACAGACAAAGAGAAATTTTTTAAGTGGGCAGAGGTGCTCGGCAAGGCGATCGGCAACCCGCTCTTTCACTGGAGCCATCTGGAGCTTCAAAAATATTTTGATTATCACGGCGTATTGAATCGTTCAACGGCAGAGGAGGTATGGGAGCTGTGCAATCAACGTCTGGCCGATCCTTCCATGAGTGCCCGCAATCTCATCCGCCAATCGAATGTGACGCTGATCTGTACGACAGACGATCCAATCGATACGTTAGAGTGGCACAAAAAGCTTGCGGATGACGAAACCTTCGACGTGCAGGTGCTTCCCGCATGGCGTCCGGATAAAGCGATGAACCTTGAAAAAGATACCTATACCGATTATCTTGCGCAGTTATCCGAGGTTTCCGGTGTTGCGATCCGCTCCTTTGCCGACCTGTGCAGGGCACTTTCCATCCGTATGGATTTCTTTGCCTCCCTCGGATGCCGTATTTCCGACCACGGACTCTCCTATGTCATGTACCGTCCTGCATCCGCAGAAAAAATCGAGGAGATTTTCGCAAAACGTCTTGACGGCTTCACGCCGACGCCGACCGAGGAGCTTGAGTTTAAGACAGCGTTCCTTCTTTTTGTCGGAAAAGAATACGCAAAGCGCGGCTGGGTATCGCAGCTTCATTATGGCTGCAAGCGCGACAATAACACCCGCATGTTTGAAAAGCTGGGACCTGATACGGGATTTGACTGCATCAATAATTATGCCCCATCCTCCGAGATGGCAGATTACCTGAATGCTTTAAACCGCGACGGCAGCCTCCCGAAGACAATCATCTACAGCCTGAACCCGAATGACAATCAGGCGATCGGCACGATTCTCGGCTGTTTTCAGGATGACACTGCGGTTGCCAAAATTCAGCAGGGCTCTGCATGGTGGTTTAATGATCACAAGACCGGTATGACAGATCAGATGATCTCTCTTGCAAACCTCGGATATCTCTCCGGCTTTGTCGGAATGCTCACAGATTCCAGAAGCTTCCTCTCCTACACGCGCCATGACTATTTCCGCAGAATCCTCTGCAATCTCATCGGCGACTGGGTAGAAAACGGAGAATTTCCAGCAGACTATCACACGCTGGAGGAAATTGTCACCGGCATCTGCTATCGCAATGCGGTCGGTTATTTCGGCTTTGATCTGCCGGTATAAACAACGGGCGACACGCTCCGCGAGCCGCTCTTATCTAAAAATAAAGCTGCTCATGCTATTTTGAGCAGCTTTATTTTGTCCCATTATTTTAATCACAGCTAAAAATATAATATCCCGCAAGCATGGTGAGTACGATCAGAAGAAACCCAAAGAAACGGTTATGGATGATCAGCATCACCAACATCCCCATCGAGAAACAAAACAATGCAAATCCAATGATCCGTTTCATAAAACCACCAAAAAAGCATATATCCCTATTAATATATGCTTTCCTGTCATTGCTATTTACTTATTTTCTTCCTGATTTACAGAATCCTTCAGCAATTCCTCCATCTCCTTTGCCGCTGTCTCCTTAGAACCGGATGCCTCATCGCCCGATTCCGAAACAGATGCGCCCTCCTTTGCGGTAAACCGGTTGACAAAATCCGGTATCATGTCAAGGATCTTCGTCACTCCGTCCTGATTCTTAATATTGACAAGCTTTGTCGTGCCGTTTTGGATCACAAGCACCGCGCTCGGCATAATCTTTCCGCCCATACCGCCCGCACCGTTATTCTTCTTATCCTGCGAAAATGCTCCCGCCGCTACGCCAAAGGACACATCCACCAGCGGGAGAATGATCGTGTCTCCCACATGAATCGCGTCTCCTACGACCGTCTTTGTCGTGATAAAGCTGTCCATTCCCTTAAATAAAGATTCCACTGTTGTATTAAAGCTGTTGTCTGCCATATCTATGACCTGCCTTTCTTTGTGATGAACGCCGCTCTCTTAACCGAGCAGCTCTCTTATAAAACCGCGCACCTCTTTCTCTTTCCAAAGACGCACCAGCGAAGCGGCAAAATGAATCACACGCATCCGCCCTTTGAGCGAAACCTCGCCTCTGACATATGCCTTGTCTCCCTCAAAATCAGGAAACACCGCAACCTGCTTCCCATAGAGAAACGGGAGCATGGATAAAACCCCAAGCGCTTGTCCCGTTGCCGCCGGGTCTCCCGCACAAAACTGTATATCTGCAATAAGCTTTCGGAACTTGAAATGACCAAGGAGATATTTAAGCTCTGCCAACACTGCCAGTACCACGCTTTTATTTTCCTCACGAAAAAGTCGCTCCTTCCAAGTCCCAAGCTGCCCGCGCAACGTTTTAAGCCTTCTTCCAAGCGCCTTTTGCCTTTCAAAAAAAGCTGCTTTCCCTAAACGTTCCATTTTCTTTGGTTCATCCTCCGCAAATGGCTTCGTCGTTTCTTCCCTGGTACTCCCCCAAAGGGTTTCCTTCCGATCCGTCGGCTCTGCCTCTGTCTCGTTTTCCCGCTCTGCCTCAGTTCGCGCTTCTTCCTTTGCTGCGCGCTTTTTTGACATAAGAGTGGCTCGCGAAGCCTGTTGCTCATTGTTTCGTTTCCTCGACGTTTTTTTCTTTTCCTTTTTCGGTTTCAGACGAATCCCAAATATCCGTATACTGCTCCGGCTCTCTCCCTCCTCCTGCACAAAGAAAAAGGTCACAAGGTGCAAAAGCCAGCTTACCTGTACCCGAAGCTGCGCCTCCTGCCCCTCCAAAAGCTTTGCAAGTACCCGGTAGCGCACAGGAACAAAAAAAACGAGACACAGCGCCAGAAGGAGAAAGCCTAAGAGGAACAGCAGGACGCCTCCAATGATTTTCAATACTATTATAACGACTGACATCCTCCCTCCCCGCTTACTGTTTTTCTCTTAAATAGCAGGAAACCGCAAAGCCCCCTGTCCTTCGATAGACTTCTTCGATAATTGCCGCCGCCGTTTCCACCGCCTCCTGATAGCCTCCGGCAAGTCCAACGATATAGAGCCTGCTTTTGGGGTAGCCCTTCTGCCGCAGTTCCCATGCCGGAATAATATCAAGCAGATTCTGCTCATTAGACGCTAATGTGATCACATAAATATTGCTCCCTCCTGCATTGTGGCAGATACTCCTCTTAATTTTCTTTGTCTTATGTAGAATGCTCCTGCCTACATATAAGTTGTCATGCCAAACCATGAACGTCCGCTCTCCCATCCATGCAACCAAAATCTCCCGTGTACCCTAAAAGTATTTGTGATTTCCCCACAAATTACTCCTTCTCAGCTCTAAATATTCATGATATGCCTTTTCTGCTATCTGCTTTTCATTTGCAAATTTTAACAGGTGATAGGCTTCATGAAACTTGTAATATCCGGAATCCATAAAATATTCCTCCCGCTGCGGCTTACTGTAATAGCTGTCTGCCATCATGAGATACCAGTGCACTTCCTTCTTCACCGTATCGTCGGGCGCTGTAAAGGAATAGGAGCTTTTTCCGATGTATTTGATCATAGACGCCCGCACCCCTGTCTCCTCATAGACCTCACGGATCGCCGTGTCCTTATACTCCTCTCCCTCCTCCACCGTTCCCTTCGGCAGCACCCAGCCCTCATATCTGTTTTTGTAATTTTTATATAGGAGCAGCAGTTTTCCCCGAAAGATCACTATACCGCCACAACTCGTTGCCTCAATCATCGCAATCCCTCCCGTGTGGCCGCCGAATTTGTTTCCAGTATAATACTTTTTTTCATTCCGTGCAACTGCTTCGCGCAGCTTTCCTTTCTATTCTTCTCCTATATAATATTCATCAAAAATTTCCTGCGCGATCGGAACTGCATACTCGCTTCCGACGCCCGAGTCTTCAACGATGACAGCAATCGCAATATCTGCGGTTCCCTCCTTATGGCCAAAGCCGACAAACCATGAGTGGCTTGCGTCAGAGCTTGAAGAAAATTCCGCCGACCCTGTTTTTCCGTATACCTCGTAATCGTCATTGGCAAGCTTTTTTGCGGTTCCCTCCTCCACAACTGCCTTCATATAGTCCTTAAGAAGCGCAGACTCCTCATAAGATAGAAGCGTTCCGTATTCCTTCGGCTCATACTGCTCAACCAAATTTCCCTTATGATCCGTTGTGTGGTCAATGACATACGGCGTCATCAGTACACCGTCATTGGCGATCGCGCTTGTGATCAGCGCCATGTGAAGCGGGGTCACAAGCGTCTTGCCCTGCCCGATCGAGGTCTCCATGATCGCAGAGGACGAATCTGTCTCCGAAAGCACAAAGCTGCTCTTTGAGGCGCCGAACGTGATCGGCAGCTCCTGATTAAACAAAAGCTCGTCGCACATAGCGGCAAACTGGGTGATGTCAAGCTCCATGCCAAGGGACGCATAGGAGGTATTGCAGGAATTTGCAAACGATTCCTTCAGGCTCTGCGTCCCGTGACGCTTATTTTTATGGCAGTGGATCGTCTTATTATCATAGGTATACTGTCCGGTACATTGATAGGAATAATCCTCATACTGGGGATTCTGCCGAATATACGCCAACGTCGTAAAAATCTTAAAGGTAGAGCCGGGCGGATAAAGCCCCTGCGTCGCACGGTTTAAAAGCGCAGAGCTTCCGCTGTCCTCATCCACCATCTCATCCCATTCCTCCGCAATATTGTTGGGATCAAAGTCAGGCTTTGAGACCATCGCAAGAATCTTTCCCGTTTCCGGCTCCATCACCACAACCGCCCCGTCATATTTTCCAAGCGCGTCAAAGGTGCGGAGCTGAAGCTCATAATCAAGCGTCGTCGTCACACTGTCGCCCGGACTTTTCTCCCCTTGCAGCTGACTGACCGCCTTCTCCATGTAAAACAGGTTTGAGCGAAGAAGACTAAAATTTGCCAGCTCCTCGATCCCGCTCCTGCCTCTCGTTGAGTAACCGACCGCATGCGCAAAAATCCTTCCGTAAGGATAGACACGCGTCTCATTGCCCTCCTCATCGATCACAGTCTCTGCCAGCGTCACGCCGTCACTGGAATAAATCTCTCCGCGGATCACATTTCTGGTAAAAATTTCCTGACGCTTATTATAAGGACTGTTGATAAACTCCTCGCTCTCTGTATACTGAAAATATACGAAATATCCCATCAGACATAAAAATGCGCCCAAAAAGGAGTAGGCAATAACTGCAAACTCCCTGTTCTCCTTTTTCCGTTTCCTCTTTTTGGCAGGGTCAAGAGAGTTCTTTAACCGCTGTATCAAGCCCTGTTTTTTTTCGTTTCGTCTGTTTTGCTCCATTGCCCTTTCCCTCGTCCTGTCTTAAAACATATAACCCCTGAATGATCGCAAAAATGATCATCGTTGCCAGAAGTGAGCTTCCTCCATAGCTGACAAGCGGCAGCGTCACTCCGGTAGACGGGATGAACTTTGTCACGCCGCCGACGGTAAGAAATACCTGAAAGCCGTATACCGTTCCAAGCCCAAGCGCCACCAGCTTATAAAACTGCTCCTTCATCTGCATCGCCACGTTCACAAACATCAGAAAGCAGCTGACGCAGACCATCAGCAGACAGAGGGCAAAAATGCCTCCCAGCTCCTCGGAAATCGCAGAAAAGATAAAATCCTGCTCAACGACAGGTATCTTCTCCGGCATTCCCTGATAAAGCCCCATGCCAAACCAGCCGCCCGTTCCGATCGCAAACAGCGACTGACAGATCTGATACCCCTCGTTCTCAATGACGCTGAGCGGGTCCGACCACGCAAGCACGCGCACGCGTACATGCGCAAATAGCTGATAAGCGACTACTGCGGCGATACTCCCCGCAAGCAGCCCGCCTGCCAGATAAAAAAACTTTCGCGTCGCGACATAAAGCATCGCCAGATATGTCACGAAGAAAATCAGCGCTCCGCCCAGATCTCTGGATGCGACAAGCAAGAGAACATGCACCGCCGCGACAACCGTCGCGATAAGGACTCTCCCAAAATCCGTCTGCTCATATAGCATACAGGCGACAAAAAATACAAAAATAATTTTTACAAATTCACTTGGCTGAACCGAAACGCCGGCAATCGAAAGCGAGAGCTTCGCGCCGTAGCTGGTCGCTCCAAACGCCGCGACGGCGGCAAGCGCTCCGATGCCCACCACGGCATAGAGCCATGTCATCTTTCGTAAAAAATGAAGCTTGTGGATGAAAAACGGAACGATGAGCGTTAGGATCGTCGCCGCAAGCGCGATCAGACATTGCCGGAACGCCTTGTCAAAGGATAACCTCGTCAGCATGATAAAGCCTATGATGAGCAGCATGCACATATTATTGACGAGCAGCTTTGAAGCGCCCTGGTACAGCAGATGATAGCAGGACATCGTCACCGCCACAAAAATCACCTGAAAGATATAAAAGGCAACAAGCATCGGATCGTCTGTCACGGCATAGACCACCAGATAGGCGTCCAGATGCATCAGATACATAAAAATCCTCTGACGCCTGAATATCCCGTTTTTCTGTTCTTCCTTCAGCCTGCCGCGCAATACGGAAAAGCATTCATAAGTATAACAGGCAAATAAGATTGCCATCAGATATTTGGATACTTCCACGATCAAATTTGTCATACAGCTATTCTACCCCTCGCTTGTAATGCCCATTCGTATAATCTCCATGATAGAGCTTTTTAAAATCCTCCTGCTCAAAAAGAAAGGAACGCTTGCAGATATGCAGAATTTCCCGTACCTGCTCCTCATCCTCTAGCGTAAAGGAAAGGCGATATGCCGCAATCCCCGCTTCTATACACTCTTTATGCGTGCCGAACAGCATGAGCGGCAGCGTATTATAGATCACATTATAGCACTCGCCGCATTGGTTCTTCACCGGAAAATATTTCCCATATCGGTCCTTTAGATACAAAAGTCCGCCCTTTTTATCGCAGCCTGCCGTATTTGCATGAACGCACTGTGCCGAAGTCATAAGGGGAAGGTATCCGTAAATGATAAGCTCACTGCCCCGATTGTCCCTGCCGCGGATTTCCCTGCGGTTTAGCTCCAGCGGTACGGTATCCCGCAGCGGTGCAAGCTTCCAAAGCCCACGCTTTGCCTGCTCGTTCCATGTATAAATATTATAGTCGAAAATAACGGGAAGGCGATCTGCAAGCTCTGTATGCACAAAGCCCGCCGCGTCATAGCTTTTCACCACAATGCCGTCCGCACCAAGCGCCAAAAGCTCCTCCTTCTTCTCCCGGTAAAAATCTGCGGTATGCCGCCGAAAGACTGCAGGAAGGATCAGATATGCTTCTTTGCCCGCTTCGTGGGCGGCTGCGACATCGTCTCCAAATTCCTCGATCAATTTCTCTCGTTCATAACAGGTGCTGTCATAATAAACAGCAGCGATAAGATCACTTTCCAAGGCGGCAGCCGCCTGTCTGCGGTTCTCCACGGACGCGATAAACAGCTCTCTGTCGCACTTTAGCGGTGCGGCTGCTCTGCACCTGCCGCAGTCCCCGATCCACTCTGCCGCTATATCTTTGGAGATACTTCTTCTTGTCTTAGAAAGCAGCGCCGTCTCCAGCGCCTCCAGCGCCTCCCTGCGCATCTGCTTTAACGCCTGCACGGGAAGAAATCCGTCCTCCTCTGCATCGATCGTAAGATTTTCAAACACAAACGGCGTATTTCCCGTCTGCCGGATACATGCCTCCGCCTTTCCCGCAGAAAGCGGCTGACTGCGCGCCGCCTGCACGATGCTTCCGCTGACTGAGACGCTTACCCCGCCGGACGATACCTCCATTGTAGCAGGAGAATCTTTCTTTAATCTTAAGATTCCATTGATTTTTTCTTTTATTTCGGCGTTTCCTTCCTTCGCATGCACATACCGCGCGCGAATCTCCTCCTGCAGCGCCTCATTTGTCCTTGCATGATTGGGCTTGCCGAAGGTAATCATATCCTTTCCGTTTTTCTTATGGTAATAACCCTCCGTAAAGCCGCTGCGATTTCCAAGCTCAAAAAGCCGCTGCATATCCTCCTTGGTGACCTGATACTGTCTGATGGCAAAGGCGTGTGCCTCCTGCTCCTTCATTCCTCTTTCGCACGCGTCCGAAAAGGCATCCATATAACGATCCACATAGCCGCGGTACACAGCCACCACGCCCGCCGCATATTCTGCCTGTTTCATCCGCCCCTCAATCTTAAGAGACGACACACCGCTTTTTGCAAGCGCCGGAATATCTGCCACGCCGCACAAATCCTTCGGACTTAGTACAAACGCTCCCTTTCCCGACTGCTTCTTTTTATCTGCACCGTATACCTCATAGGGCAGACGGCACGGCTGGGCACATTTGCCCCGGTTTCCGCTCCGTCCTCCCAGCATACTGCTAAACAGGCATTGCCCCGAATAACAATAACAGAGTGCGCCGTGCACAAATGTTTCAATTTCAATATCGACCTCCCTGCGGATCTGCGCGATTTCGTCCAGCGAGAGCTCACGCGCCGTGACGATACGGCTTGCGCCAAGCTCCTTCATATACGCTGCGCCGTAAGCCCCCGTCACCGTCATCTGTGTACTGATATGAATGTCCATGCCCGCAAACTCCTCACGGATGAGGGCCAGCGCTCCCATATCCTGTACAATGACCGCGTCTAATCCCGCCTCATAATAAGGACGCAGATAATCATAAAGCTGCCCGAACTCCTCCTCCTTTAAGAGCGTATTTACCGTCAGATAAACCTTCCTGCCGTGAATATGCGCATGGTCGATCGCCCGCAGCAGCTCCTCCTCCTTAAAATTATCTGCATAAGCGCGCGCGCCAAAGCGATTCCCGCCCAGATAAACAGCGTCTGCCCCAGCGCGGATCACTGCCAGAAACGTCTCGTAGCTTCCCGCCGGCGCCAACACCTCAAGCCCTCTTATTTTTGCCTGCTCTCTCATACAATATCCTTCCCAGAAAAATAGGGGACGAAAAAAGCATCCGCTCCGTCCCCCTCTCACTTTCCTTCAGTTGTCCGTTTTTCAGAGTTCCTCGCCGCTTTCTGCTTTGGCAGCCTTCCCCTTTGGCGTCTCCTCCCTAAGCCCCGCCTCAAGCCTTGTCTTTTGCAGCAGCAGCTCACGGTTCTTCTGCTCCAGCTCCCGCACCGTCTTTTCGTCGTTCTCCGCCTGAAGCTGCTTGGAGATCAGATCATGCTTTAAATCATAGATTTCTTTATTCTTCTGCTCCAGCTCCTCCTCCAGCTTTTCCACCTGTGCCTTGGCCTTAAAATAATCATCGGCGATGTTCAGCTCCAAAAGTATTGCCTTCATGTCACTGGGAAAATGTCGGAGCGCTTCCATGCTGTTAAATTCGTTGATCTTGTTATTGATATAGGCAGCAACCCTCTGTAAATATTCTTCTCCTTCGTAACCGCTTAAGGTATATACCTTGCCGCCTATGATCACCTCAGCGCTTGTCTTTTCTGACATAACCTGTATCCTCCCAGATCAGATACCAGATGTACCCGTATTCGTCTTTCTGCTAACAATATATTGTACATTATAATGGTATTACCCCTGAAAAGCAACTACTTTTAGCGCAATCCGAAATGCCGGTACGCAAAATCCGTCACGACCCTTCCCTTTGGCGTTCGGTTGATAAAACCGTTTTTCACCAGATAAGGCTCGTATACATCCTCGATCGTTCCGGCGTCCTCTCCGATTGCCGCCGCAAGCGTGTCCAGTCCTACCGGACCGCCCGCAAATTTTTCAATCATCATCTTTAAGATATTGCGGTCGTTTTGATCTAGCCCCATCTTATCAACCTCCAGAAGATCAAGTGCAAAGGACGCAACCTCCTTTGAGATTTTCCCGTCATACTTTACCTGTGCGAAATCGCGGACACGCTTTAACAGACGGTTCGCCAGACGGGGAGTTCCTCTCGAACGCCTTGCCAGCTCATACGCGCCCTCCTTGTCAATTTCAACGCCGAGCGTGTGCGCGGAATGGACGATGATCGTTCTTAACTCCTCAACCGTATAAAATTCCAGATGATGCACGACGCCGAAGCGGTCGCGCAGCGGCGCTGATAAAAGTCCTGCCCGTGTCGTCGCGCCCACCAGCGTAAATTTCGGGAGGTCAAGACGAATGGAGCGCGCCGTCGCGCCCTTCCCGATCATAATATCGATGACGTAGTCCTCCATTGCCGGATAGAGCACCTCCTCCACCTGGCGGTTGAGGCGGTGTATCTCGTCGACAAAAAGCACATCTCCCTCCTGAAGATTGCTTAAAATTGCCGCCATCTCCCCCGGCTTGCCGATCGCAGGACCGGATGTGACCTTCATGTGCGTACCCATCTCGTTTGCGATGATTCCGGCAAGCGTTGTCTTTCCAAGTCCCGGAGGTCCGTAAAAAAGCACATGATCTAAGGATTCCTCTCTTGCCTTTGCCGCCTCAATATATATCTTTAAATTCTCCTTTGCCTTCTGCTGTCCGATATAATCATCAAGCGTCTGCGGCCGGAGATTTTTCTCGACCTTTAAGTCCTCCTCCTGTACCTCGGTGGAAATGACCCGTCTCTCCATGTCCTTTTCCCTCACATCAATGCCATATTTTTCAGAGCCGCCTTTAGGATGTCCTCAACGCCCAGTTCATCGGTAAGCGCAATATCGCCGATCGCACGAAGCGCCTCCGAGGAGGAATAGCCGAGTGCAACAAGCGCCTCGATCGCCTCCTTCTTTACTGATTTCTGACCATCTGAAGCAACTGCCTCCGTGTGTGAAAGCTTCTGCTCGAACGCATCCTCCAATGAGAATTTATCCTTTAGCTCCAAAATCAAACGCTGCGCCGTCTTAGCGCCGATTCCCGGCGCCTTTGCGATTGCTTTTGCGTCCTCGCCAAGCACTGCAAAGCGCAGGTCGTCCGTCGTCATCACCGATAAGATCGCAAGCGCACCCTTCGGTCCGATTCCGCTCACGCCAAGCAGCAGTTTAAAGACTCTAAGATCATCCTTGGTCAGAAATCCGTACAACAGCATGGCATCCTCTCTGACATTCAGATAGGTGTAAAGCCTGAGCTCCCTGCCAATCGGCGGAAGCTGTTCAAACGTCTGTCCCGTCGTATGGATCTGGTAGCCGATCCCTCCTGCCTCCACGACCGCAGTATCCTCCTCAATGTCTGTCAGGATTCCTTTGATATATGCATACATGACGTCTCCTCTGCCTTTCCGATATAGTAAAAGCCTCTGCATTCCTCAAGCTTTACCGGATAGAGCTTACCGATCATCTCTGCCGTTCCCGGAAGGTGCACCACAGAGTTATTACTGAGCCGTCCGGTCACAAGCGTCTCGTCCTGCTCATTGATCTCCTCGATCAGCACGGGAAGCGTCTGCCCGGTCAGTCTGCCTGCCTTCTCCGCCGAAATACGCTGCACCTCCTGCAAAAGACGGTTAAAGCGATCCTTTACGATCTCCTCCGGTATCTGCTCCTCCATCGCTGCCGCCGGCGTTCCGGTCCTCTTGGAATAGATAAACGTAAACGCGCTGTCATAGCGTACCTTTCTTACGACCTCAAGCGTGTCTAAAAAATCCTCCTCCGTCTCTCCCGGAAATCCCACAATAATATCTGTCGTCAATGCAATATCCGGCACAGCGGCGCGAATTTTCTCCACAAGCGCCAGATAATGCTCCTTATCATAATGGCGGTTCATCAGCTTTAATATCCGGCTGCTTCCCGATTGTAAGGGCAAATGCAGGTGTTTACAGATTTTTGTGGAGCGCGCCATTACCTCGATCAGCTCATCGGATAAATCCTTTGGGTGAGGAGTCATAAAACGAATCCGCTCCAGACCTTCCACCTGCTCGATCTCCTGCAAAAGCTGCGCAAATGACATCGGCTGTTCAAGCCCCCTGCCATAAGAATTTACATTCTGCCCAAGCAGCATGACCTCGACAACCCCATCTGCCGCAAGCGCCTCGATTTCCCGCAGGATCTCTCTCGGCTCTCGGCTTCTCTCGCGTCCGCGCACATATGGAACGATACAATAGCTGCAAAAATTATTGCAGCCAAACATAATGTTGACACCGGACTTAAAGGAATACTTTCGCTCAACCGGAAGGTCCTCCACAATTTGATCCGTCTCCTTCCAAATATCAATCGTCATCGAACCCGATTCCATCGCCGTGACGATCAGCTCCGCAAACTTATAAATATTATGCGTGCCAAAAATCAAATTGACAAAACGATAGCTCTCTTTTAGCTTCTCTACCACTGACGGCTCCTGCATCATACAGCCGCACAGTCCGATCATCATGTACGGATTTTTCTTTTTATAGTTCTGCAATACGCCAAGTCTGCCATAAACCTTGTTATTCGCATTCTCACGCACCGTACAGGTATTGTAAATAACAAAATCCGCCTCCTCGCTCTCGGTTTCCGTGTAGCCGATATATTCAAGGATTCCGACCAGCTTCTCGGAATCTCTCGCATTCATCTGACACCCGAAGGTCGTGACATGAAAGGTAAGCGCCTCCCCCTTCTTTGCGGAGAGCTGCGAAACGTATTGCTTTGCAAGCTCCATATAATAATACTGACGCTCCGGCTCATGCTCCGGTATCTGCTTT
>Garnier_p1__coassemble_802_pt1 | contig 21815 bp, 17 predicted proteins | sample Garnier_p1__metabat2_high_PE_021 | metagenome-assembled genome bin Garnier_p1 | reverse complement strand
GGTAGGGGTTACGGTATGAAAAATGAATATATTTCAAAAGTTTTAAAAGAATATAGAAAAAAGAATCATTATACTGTAAAAGACGTTTCCTTTCTGCTTGGGGAACGTTCCTTAGATGTTGCGCCTAAAACAATCTATGGATGGGAAAGCGGTCAGGCAAAGCCAAGCGCCGATATGCTCCTGACGCTCTGTGAAATTTATAATATCACAGACGTGCTGTCAGCCTTCGGCTATAATGAGGATGACACATTCTTTCACGTCACAGCCTCCGAACGCGCCTTGATCGAATCTTACCGCAAACATCCTGACCTGCAGAAGGCAGTCAATAAATTATTAGATTTAACCGTAGTCAGAAAAACGGGACAACAGCAATAAATTTTTACGAATCTTATTGCCGCTGTCCCGTTTATTTTCGTTTCATTTCCCGAAGCAATTCCTTTTTTTCCGCCGGAATCCGATAAGATTCGAGCATCTTTTGAATTGCCTTATTATAAGTGAAATCATCGAGATGATTGTCAAGCAAAAAGGCATGTGTCTCATCGGGAAACTTCGCATACGCCGTGGCAATGCCCCATGCAACGCCCATCTTACAGTAATAGCCCTCATGCTTCAGCGAATCCCACACACCAAGCACGTCCTTTATGTACTCTGGCACAAGAAAATGGTCCATCAGCATGACCGCCACCACACGCTGTTCAAATTCGTTCGGGGAAGCCTGATACTTCATCAGAAAATCCCACACCCGCTGCCGATATTTTCCCGCGATCTTAAATGTCGCGCAGAACCCGTCGTTGACTGACCAATCATGGATCTTTGGAATAAAGACCGCCGCATAGGCAAGAAGCTCCTCAATGTCTGCCCTCGCATAACCGATCACAAAGCCCTGCAGGCAGATTTCCTCATAAGAATCATCCGCGGCAGTCTTAAGGTAGCTGCGCCAGTCTCCGCGCGCAAGCTCCTTTGCCAGCCCGCGAAGCAATGGAATCCGCACGCCCAGAATCTCGTCGCTTCCCGGAATCAGCCCGGAAGTAAATTTCTGAAACTTGCTGTCTGCATGTGCCTCCAGCCATCTGCGGATCTCCTTCTGCTCCATCTTCATACTCCTTATTTCTCATGCGTCTATAGCAACGTGGAGACGATACGGTTTCCCTCCTCCACACAGTCGCTCGCCTTCTCAAACTGGATGATGCCGTGATATTCCTCGCCGTAAATCGGCGCTTCCATGGTACTTGAGCCATAGTTATGCGCATCAAGCGGCATCTGCCCCGCGTTGATGATCGCATTGCCCCGCACGATGACGTTTCTGCAGGAGGACAAATACATCGCCATTCTCGGACAGTCGATAAACGAATTATCCTCAATCAAGATATTCTCAAACACCGGCGTCTCGGTTCTTCCGTCGGGAAGATACACGCCCATATAAAGCTCTGCCATCTGCCATGCGTTTAGGTCACAATGACGAATGACATTTCCTCGCAGGATCAGATTTTTTACACCGTGTCCCTCACTCCAGCGAGACTCGCACCCCGTCTCGATCTGGATCGCAGCGCCCTGAATATTTTCAAACACATTATTTTCCACCAGACCGTTTGAACCCTGCAGCAGCACGCCTCTGGCGCGGTTATTCACAAATCTGCAATTACGGATGATATAATTATGCGTCTGGAAACGCTTATTCCAAAGAACGGTATCGGATGATAAATTCTTTGGCAGCTCATCCTCAAAGGTCAGCACGCAGCTTCTCTCCTCCGGCCGGTAGCTCACCTCACGCAGCACCGAGGAAAAACCGGTCGGTGACAGATCGGGACCACGCAGCTCTACCGGATAGCCTGCTTCAAACAAAACAGCCTCCTTTGTGACGCGCAGCGCCAGCAGCGTATGCGTTCCCATAGGTACAATTCCCATCGAGGAATTATCGTGGATATTGATGCAGTCATCTCCCGCATATCCGAACTCACAGTCCTCAATGATGAAATTTCCCTGTGAATTGCAGACGTGCAGACAATCTGTCACAGTCGAGATGCTGCGGACCGTTCCCGGACGCACCGTCACACGGCAGCCTTTAAAGTGAAGACCGTGAATATCTCCATTTCCGACAAACCCATTTCCCGGAGAACCGTAAATCGTTACATGATCCAGCGTAACATCTGTGGAATCCTCGATCGGCACCGTTAAAATACTGTATTCAAAGTGGCGAAAACGGAAACAGTCGCCGCGCTTAAAATGTGCCTTTGTAAAATCGGCGTCTACCGTATAAAACCGCAGCACATTTTCCCCCGCCTTTTCCTGTTTTGGCAGAAAAATATTGGATAACTCACGCACCAACTGCTGCATCTTCTCATCCGAAGCCGCATCCCCGCTTTTTTTCACATGATCATTGCGATATGGACGGAACTCAATGCCGCCGGGACAGCCAGGCGTGTAGCGCGTCGGGTCAAACGGTCCCACGATAGAAAACTTCATATCCGCCGAGACACTCTCATGTTCGGGGAATCTGCATTCTATAAAGCTTCCGTCCTCCGCGACCCTCGTTACAACGCCTACGCTTGCAAGCGGAGCCTTCTCCCAGTTCCAGTCAAGAATCAGGTTCTTTACCAGCACACGCCTGCTTTTTCTGATCGAGAGATAGGAATGCAGTGATTCAAAAATAAATTCACTGCCGCCTCCGTCCAGAACGAAATCCTCCATCTCATCCAAGGAAAGATATGCGTCTGTCTCGCAGGATTTAAAATAATAAACGCCTTTGGGAACGATGAGCCTTGCAGCCTTTATACTCCTGCAATAGGAAAGCGCCTCAAAAAAGGCGTTGGTGTTATCACACGCCGCTCCCGCACGCACGCCAAAATCTGCGGCATTTACCACACGCTCTGTGTGCGGAAGCTGAATCTGCATCTCATTTAATTGTTCTGTCAGTATATCAAATTTCTTTAAGTCTGTCATGTCTTTTCCTTATCCTTTCACACCGGATGCAACGATACTCTGCTTCAGTTGTTTGGAGAACAGAATGGACAGCAAAATTACCGGTGTGACTGTCACGACTGCAAGCCCCATCAGTGCGTTCTGCTTTGTTCCCACATTATTAGAGATATTATAAAGCGCCACATTCAAGGTCCAAAGCTTCTGATCCTCCGTCACCAGCCATGCCCAGAAGAAATCGTTCCAGTTTCCGATGAACGTCTGCAATGCGATCAGAGAAATGATCGGCTTTGACAGAGGCATACAGATTTTACTATACAGGTAGATGCTTCCCGCGCCATCCAAAGACGCCGCCTCAAAATAGCTTCCCGGAATCTGATCAAAAAATCCTTTATACAAATACACATAAAAACCATACGGATACAAAAACGGCAGCAGCAGCGCGGCATAATTATTGTAAGCCCCCATCTGACGGTACATGATCAGCTGCGGCAGCATAATGCTGGCAAACGGGATCATCATTCCTCCGAGAAAGAACAAAAGCACTGCCTTTGACGCCCGCGGTGAGAGCTGTCTGCTGATGACAAATGCGCAAACGGAGCATAAAATCACCTGCGCAACCATCGCAAAGCCGATCACGATCACACTGTTTAACACGAATGTCATAAATCCAAGCTGCGCGATGCGCTCATTATCCGGATAAATATATTCCGGCATCTGCAAATAGTACTTAAAGCTCTCAAGATTTAAGAGATTCTTTACCTTATCGCCAACGCTGACTAACGTTCCGCTTGTCGGGTACTTCTCTGCCAACAGCGTCGACACCGGCTCTAAGAAGCGGTCCAAAAGCCCTGTTTCCGGCAGCTCTAATCCGCCCGCAGGATCAAACTCATAGCCGAGTGACTCATTGGCGCGCAGATACCTGTCACTGTGCAAAAGCACCTCCTCCTTGATCGCTGTCCCCTTATAAATTCCATAGTCACATTCCATCTGCAGCTTCATCTGATGCGCGCGGGAATGAAACACCGTCTTTCCATCCTTCATGCCATAGACCTGGATCTCCATGATCGATTCATCCGCCAGCTTATAATTAATGCCAAACATCGTAAGAACATTATCACGCAGCATCGTATCCTTCATCTGCTCCTCGTTATCGAACTTCATATCTGTATAATCGAGCACGATCGAAACACTGTTTGCCGCCTCCGGCAGCAGCTTTGGCGGTACGTCATAAATTTTTGAATTATCCTTCATCGCGCTTGAAACCGCAAAGATCATCGGATAAAGCATGAGCGCCGCAAACAGGAGCGAGACGACTGCCGCGACAATTTTTAGAGAACGCTCCGATCCTCCCCATCGGATCTTATTCTTTTTATTTGTTTTTTGCATATGTACCTCTCCCCTCCGCTATACTTTCTCTGCCTTCTCAAAACGCATCTGCATCATCGTCAGCGCAGCGATGACAAGCAGAAGAATAATGGACGCCGCAGAGCCTGTTCCATAATTTAAGTCCTGATTAAAGGTATTATAAATAAAGATTCCCTGTGTCGTAGAAGCCCCGCTTGGTCCTCCCGACGCATACATATAAGGAATATCCAGCATCTGCATGGTCGTGATCACAGACATGATAAGCTGGATAAAGACCATAAAGGAAATGTTCGGCAAAATAATATGGAAAATCCTCTTAAATCCGGTACAGCCGTCCAATGCTGCAGACTCCATAATATCCGTGGAAACGCCCTGGATCGCCGAGAGATATAACAGCACAGTCAGACCGCCGCCGAGCACGCCCGGGAAAATGATACAAAACTTTACCAGGTCCGGATCGCTTAACCACGCCTGCGCCTCTCCGCCAAAAAATTTGACGATCTGATTTGCAACACCATAATCGGGATGCCAGATCCACTTCCAGATAATGACGTTGACCGACGTCGGGATCAGCGCCGGCAAAATATAAAGCGTTGTCAGACATTTCTGCAGCTTCACAAGCTCATTGAGCAGCAGCGCCTGAATCAGCGGAATGAAAAAGCACATACAAAGCTGCAGCAGCAGAAAGATAAATGTGTTTTTCCATGCGTCCCAGTAAAACTGCGTCTGAAACATACTGATATAATTCTGTAAACCGACAAACCGCCCCGGCGGGTTGATCGGGTCATACTTAAATAACGAGATATAAAACGCATTTAAAATCGGATAATATTTCAGCCAGACCGTACACGCCATCGGAATAAAAAGAATACACCACGGCGTTACCTTTTTCCGAAAGAGATAGCTGCCCGGTCTTAAGGCGCTTCCCTTTTTCTGTTTTATTGCTTGCATCCTCGCACCTCCGCAATCTGTTTTTCAAATAGTATAAAAAATTTTTTCGTTTCCGAAAATGTTTCTATTTTACTTTCGTGTCACTCTTTTTAACTATTTTTACACCTTTCAAAAAAATCTTAAAAAATATGACCTTTTTCGCCTTTTCCGTTAATTTTGGTTTATTTTCATGTGACATAAAATCTGTTATGATAAGTTCATCAAAAAACACCTGTGCCAAAGGCACGGGAGGAGAAGGAGGATTTGACATGAAAAAAAAGATTCTTGCCGCGCTGCTGTGCGCTTCCATGACAGCAGGCGCGCTTGCAGGCTGCGGCTCTGACAAGACGCCTGCCGATGACAATGCAAATGCAGCGGGAGACGCCGGCACAGCAGGCACAGAGGCAACCGCCGAGATTCCCTCAGACAAAGAGCCGGTAGAGCTTACAATCTGGCAGTCAAGCCGTAATCAGGACGACTGGGCTGTTGCTATGGAGGAGCAGTTCCTCGCCGAGCACCCGTGGATTACCTTAAATAAAGTCGTAAAAGAGGGCGATCCCGGAAATGAATTTTATCAGGGCGTTGCATCCGGCACTGCACCGGATGTTGTAAGATGTTCCTTTACGATGATGGATTCCTATATTGCTTCCGGCATTTTAGAGCCGTTAAACACTTATACGGACAGCTGGGACGAATGGGGCAATTTCACGCAGGAATATGTAGATATGTTCACAAAGGACGGCTCTGTCTATGGTATTCCGGTTTCCGTAAGCCCGATGCTCTTTGCTTACAACAAGGCGCTCTTTGCAGACGCCGGACTGACGGAACCGCCAAAGACATGGGACGAAGCCGTTGATATGGCAAAGAAATTAAACGACCCGGATAATCAGGTTTCCGGTTATGCCACATTAGCTTCCGAATGGACCGAATGGTTCTTCCAGTACTATGTATGGCAGGCAGGCGGCGACTTGACGAAGGAGAATGAGGACGGCACCGCAACACTGACCTTTACGGATCCGGCAGTCATCGAAGCAGCGAAATATTATCAGAAGCTTAAGAGCGAGGGCGTGCTTCAGAGTGACTTAACCTTAAAGTTTGAAGATTTAACGACGAATTTTGCGCTTGGAAAAATCGGCATGATGCCGTTTGCCTCCGACTGGGTAGCCGAAGCTGTTTCTAAGGGTATGGACCCGGATGATCTTGGTCTTTGTCTTCCGCCGGCAGGACCTTCGGGCGAATCAGCGACTGCAATCGCTGGCGAATGCTATGTCATCAATGCAAAGGCAGATCAGGCAAAGAAAGACGCGGCTTGGGAGTATATCTCCTTCTACACCAGCAAGGAATATTTATCCTCTCACTTTGAGAACCTTGCTACCAAAGGTGCTCCAAGCCCGGTGATCATCCCGCGCGATGATATGAGCGTAACTGATTTTTATGAGTTCCCGGCAGAATATAAGGACGTACTCGAGTCTGCAAAGATCATCGGACGTTTGGAGTTCTACGGAAAAGCAGATTTTGGTACCTATGTTGACCGCGCCGTACAAAAGATCCTGACCGACCCGAATGCGGATCCGGAAACAGAATTTGCAGCAGCACAGAAGCTTTGCGAGGAAGAAGCACTTCCTGCTTTCAACGAGGCAAATAAAAAATAACAACCGTTACATAACGGGCGCGTGTTTTTAAAACCGCCCCCGGATCAAAAAAACCGGAAACGCCATAGCGTTTCCGGTTTTTCTCACGTCAGATCTTCTACTCTTTTGAAACAATCAGGTTTTTGTATTCCTACCACTCGATTTTCCCCTGACCAGATGGTATAATAAAGAAAATTATGCTATTTCGGAGGTTTTTGATGAAGCAGCGCTCCCACTCCTTTTCTCATTTTCAACAAGACTGCAACGCGGCGGTAAAACGGCAGCTTCGCAAAGTCGGCATTTTCTGGCGGCTGAATCTTTCCTTTTTGCTCCTGCTGCTTGTTTCCTCGCTGTTTTTGACCTTTTTTTCTTTTTACTGGTATTCAAAAGAGATCAACCTCAATCTCGATTGCTATACCTCGCTCTTGGTCCAGAATGTGGAGCTTAAGATTGTCGATACGATGAATCTCTATGAGGATCTTGCACTCGGATTTTATGATGATACGGCTGTCCTTCATGCTATTGCTGAAAATACACACATTTTAAATGGTGCGTCCGCTTATGACGCTGCGCGCCTTGAAGCAAATACCTATCTGATCCAAAATAAGCTTTATGCGATGAGTCAAAACAAAAAATATATCGAAAATATCGAATTTGTCTCTCCTACCGGTCAGTATCGCATGGTCGAAGAAAACGGATTTTCACGCGGCGGTATTATCCGTGATTTAGAAAGCTTTTATGACAGCCAATTTTATCTGCTGCCGCAGGAGCAAAACGGCTATCCCATCTGGATGGACGACCGCTCGCAGACGCATCTGTTTTTCCGCAACGAACAGGCAGTTTACGGACTGGGCAACATCATCACACTGGGAATTGCCGTCTATGAACCCTCCGATCGTGATTTTCTTGGCGTTTTGCTCCTTAATATCGACCTAAGCGCCTTCTCCGGTACGATAGAGGGTTACAACGCCTACGAGGACGGAAATACATTTCTCATCGGTGAGAGCGGCGTTCTGACTTGGTTTCATCCCAGTCTCTCCGCACCTCCGTTCCCCAACCAGCCGGAGGTTCTCTCTCATATGCGCGCAACCGGTTCAGGCATCACGCGCACAGAGATTGACGGAAGAAGCCTGCTGCTTGCCTACGAAAAAATTCCAGGGTCGCAGATGTACGCCGCATATGTGGCGGATTTAGATGTACTGCTCTCCAATGCCTACCGGATTAGGAATCTGTGTCTCTTTGTATTTGTATGCGTTGTCATCGCAAGCTTTATTATTTCCTACTATGTGACGATCAGCATTTCCGATCCCGTCCGCCAACTGATTCACGTCATGGACGAAACCGCAGACGGCAGATGGAATACACGCTATGAGAATACGGGGCATGACGAAATCACCATCCTCGGCGATCAATTTAATCAAATGGCGGAGAAAACCAACCGGCTCATCGATCAGGTCTACCTCTCCGAGATCAACAGGCAGCGCGCCCTGCTCAGTTGGAAAAATGCGCAGCTTGATGCAATGTTAATGCAGATCAATCCGCATTTTCTCTATAATACGCTCGATATTATCCGCTGGGAGGCAATGTATGAGGCAAACGGCGAAAGTAAGGTTACGCAGATGATCGAAACCTTCAGCCGTCTCTGCCGCATGGGAATGAAAACAGGCAGCAATACCATCCGTCTCTCAGAGGGAATCGCACATGCCTCCACATATCTTGAGGTTATTAATTTCAGGCACAGCGAGAAGATCGCGCTCTGCCTTGACACGCAAGTCGACGCCGACGCTTTTTATGTACCGCAGTTTATGCTCCAGCCCTTGATGGAAAATGCCGTCACACATGCGTTCGGCGACGCAAGCTCCGGCTTTTGCATTACCCTGCGCTCATGCTTCAAGGATGATGCGCTCTTAATCACCGTTGAAGATAACGGGCGCGGCATGGCGCAGGAGGATCTGACAGCGCTGCTCTCCTCCCTTGAGAGCAGCGAAACATCGGAGAAGGGCATCGGACTTCGCAACGTCCATCAGCGTATCCGCCTGTTCTATGGGGATGGCTACGGCATCACGATCACCAGCATGCCAATGGAAGGTACAAAAGTCAACATTACGCTGCCCATACGGACGGAATCGGAAAATATGACAAATGATACAGGAGGTAAAACCGCTCATGAAATATCAGGTTTTAATTGTAGATGATGAAGAAATTGTGTGCCGGGGTCTTTCCCAATTTGTAAAGTGGTCTGAACACGGATTCGAGGTTGCCGGCATCGCTCATTCTGCGGATGATGCGCTCATGCTTGTAGAAAAGCTCTCCATTCACGTTGTCTTTATGGACATCCGTATGCCCGGCAAAAGCGGACTGGAGCTGTTAAAAATTCTGCGTCTTGAAGCGCCTGCCGTAAAATGTATCATTTTAAGCGGCTTTGCCGATTTTTCCTATGCACAGGAAGCCATGCGCTACGGCGCTTTGGACTACCTGACCAAACCGGTAAATCTCGGCGAGGTCGAGGCTCTTTTGGATCGTATGCGCCAGGAGTTTGAGGTGCAGCGGCAGGAAATTGAGATTCATAACCAACGTCTTGAGGCGCTGCTTCTCTCTGCTGCCAAGGGCTATGCAAGCGCAGACCAAAGCCAATATAATTTTCCCGCACTCGGACGGTGGTATGGTCTGTCCATGTCGCTTCTGAACCGGGAATTGTCCGAAACAGAGATTACTGCCAAAAAAGAAAAAATGAGCCGCCAGATTTCGTCGATTCTTCCTGCCGCAATCGTGCTAAACAACGACATCTTTCAGCTCTTTTGTATCTTACCCTGTGAGTCGGATGCGGAATTTGATTCCTTTCTCTCGATTCTGGAACAGCTTTGCAGCGATTTTCCCGCATGGGGGTTTGGCGCAAGCAAGCCGAAAAACGGTCTTTCCGAAATTCATACATCCTACGAAGAAGCAGCGCGTGCGTTGCGCTACCGACGCGCAGGAGGAAAAGAGCGCATCATCCTCTACCAGAATATTGAGGCGCTCTTTGCCCAGTCTGTCCCCTCCGTACCGGATGCGCTTTCCTCACTGCTGTGTCTCCTGACGAATCCCGATACAAGAAAGGATTCCACGGAGCAGCTAACCGAAATCTTAAATACGCTTTTGACGCAAAACCTTACGCTGACACAGTTCCAAACTGTATGCATCCGTTTTCTGATTGAGCTTAACAGCTATCTGCAGGAACGTAATTTTCCGGAAACCGACCTGCACAGCCGTTTGAATGATACGCTCGGCAGACTGCTGCTTTGCAGCGACTATCCTGATAGCTCTGCCTGCATGATAGACTACATGGAATGGCTGACCGCTCTGCTGGATCGCTTCGATGAGCAGCAGCTTGGAAAAGGCACGATCCGTGAAATATGCCTCTACATCCGTCAGCATTACAATGAAAATATAACGCTAAACGGTCTTGCCGAGCGCTTTTTTCTGCACCCGAATTATTTAAGCCGGCTTTTTAAAGAAAAAACAGGAAAAAATTTTATTGAATACCTCACCGAAGTGCGCATGGAACGGGTAAAGGAGCTTTTGAAAAGCTCTGACTTAAAAATCGTGGAAATCTGCGCGATGACCGGATACGATAATCCGCGCTATTTCAGTAAGGTCTTTAAACAGGCAACCGGTATGACGCCGCGGGAATACCGGGAACACGCAGAGCCTTAGGCTCTGCGTGACCGCACCTCTAAAGCTCCGTCAGCCGGTACTCTCTGCTCCCTATCCCAAGCTTCTTTGCAGCCTCAATCGTATGGATACCGTTTCTGCTCTCCACCCGCTCGATAAAATGCTCCCTTCCGGGATCGTCCGACTGATAGATCAAGTCAATGCACGCCTGATCAAGCGCAACGGGATCAAGTCCTGCCAAAATGCCTATGTCCTTCATACAGGGATCTTCCGCCACAGCACAGCAGTCACAGTCCACTGACAGATTGCACATCACATTGATATAGGCAAGCCTCCCCTTAAAATAGTCCGCGACCGAGAAAGCCGCATCTGCCATCGCTTCCAGAAAAAGCTCCTGCTCCGTGCTCCAAAGCCTGTCAGGATTGCCCGCTCCGTGAATGTACGCCTTTCCAAACGCCGAGGCACATCCGATCGAGAGCTGCTTTAGTGCACCGCCGTAGCCACCCATCGGATGACCTTTAAAATGCGACAGCACCAGCATGGAATCATAGTCAGCCATATGGCTGCCCACATAGTTCTTTTTAATCTGCAATCCGTTTGGGATCTCAAGCACCATATCCTCATCAGCATCCATAATGTCGACCTTAAAATGTCTGCTCCACCCATGCCTCTCCATTAACGCCTCGTGCTTTTGCGTTGTATTCCGCTCCCCCTCATAGGCTGTGTTGCATTCTGCGACCGTACCGCCGATCTGCTCGATCAATGGCTTTACAAACTCTGGTCTGATATAATTCTGGTTGCCCGCCTCCCCGGAATGCAGCTTGACTGCCACCCTCCCTGCAAGCGTACCGCCAAGCGCCTCATAAATCCGAACCAGATTTTCCGGCGTAATATCCTTTATAAAATATACCTGCGACTTCTTCATCCTCTGCTACCCATCCTTTCCAACTTTTAGTTACAGTATAACACACACTTGCTTGACAGTGAATCTTCTCTACGTTATTATTTCATTAGCTTTATCGTTCTACTGCTGCATGAATTTGTTTGAACGCATGACAAATTCGGCGGCGGTAAATTTTTTTGTTTTCACACTTTGCCTTACGGCAAATATTTCAGAATGGAGATACCAATGAAAAAAATTGCTTTTTTTGATGTTGACGGCACACTGACCTCGGAAATCGACGGCTCAATCCCACAGAGCGCCATTGACGCCATCCGCGAGGCGAGAGCTGCCGGCAACCTGATGTTCATCAATACCGGACGCTGCTTCCAGCATGTAGAACCGCGTTTTCGGGAGATTGGCTTTGACGGCTATGTCTGCGGCTGCGGCACAAATATTTACTGCGACGGCAAAGAGCTTTTACACATCGGACAGACCCATGAAACTATGATGGAGATTCTTTACCAGGCAAGAAAAACAGGCATTGACATTGTCTTTGAATCACGCAAAGAAATTGCGTTTGACCGCCCGCAGCAATTAAAACATCCAGAGGCGATCAACCTCTATCAGGACTTTACCACACGAGGCTATGTGATGCCGACCGACCTTGAGGCGCCGGACTTTTTATCTGACAAATTTGCTATATGGTTTGAAAGCCGCCCACAGCTTGAAGACTTTCTCTCCGTCAGCAACCGCTATTTTGAATGCATTGAGCGCGGCGGAAATTTCTGTGAATTTGTTCCGCACGGCTACTCCAAGGCAACCGGCATTCAATATGTACTCGACTATTATCATCTGGATAAAACCGACGCCTACGCCTTCGGCGACAGCAGCAACGATCTGGCGATGCTCACCTATGTGCCAAACAGCATTGCCATGGGAAATTCTTATCCAGAGAGCCTCCTTACACTGGTATCCTACGTCACAAAAAATGCCAGTGCGGATGGAATCGCACTGGCACTGCGCCATTTCGGCTTTATTGCTTAGTCTTACAAAGCATAAAAATCATCACGGCTGCCGTTAGCAGCTCTGACGCCGGAAAGGCAAGCCACACACCGTTTAAGCCAAGCAGCGCAGACAAGAGCACCGAGCACACGGGAATGCCCACAAAGCCTCGCAAAACAGATGTTATAAACGCCTCCTTTGCCTTTTCCGTAGCGCTCAAAAATCCGGTGCCTACGATATTGAAGCCCGCAAATAAAAACCCAATAAAATAAAGCCGCAGCCCGGTATGCGCATATTCCGCAAGCTGCTTTGAATTTTCACTGTTAAATATCTGCGTCAGTTCTTCCGTGAATCCATACACTGCGCCGATCAAAACGACTGCCAGCACAAGCGCAGTCATCCTTCCAAGCTTTAAAATCTGCTTTACTGACCTTTGATCTCCCTGTCCGTAATAACGGCTGACCAACGGCTGCGCCCCCAGCGAGACGCCGTTAAACATGGCGACCGCTACAAGCGCGTAATTTGCCACAACGCCGTATGACGCCACGCCGACATTTCCGGCAATACCAAGAACCAGAAAATTAAAGGTTGCAGTAATGACACCGGAGGAAATCTCGCCCACAAAGGCGGATACGCCAAGCTGGCAGGAATGCGACAGCCGCTTAACCGACGGCGCACAGATTTTCACCTTCACCGTGCTGTCCTTCCGCAAAAAATGTGTACCGCACATTAAAATGCTCACGATCGGCGATGCTACCGTAGCAAGCGCCGCACCTGCAAGTCCAAGTCCCATCGGAAACATAAAAATATAGTCAAACACAACATTGAACAGACTTCCCGCAAGCGTCGCCGCCATCGCAAGCGAGGGCGCGTTGTCATTGCGCACAAACGCCGCGATCACATGATTCATCATAAAAAACGGCGTAAACAACAGAAAAATTCTGGTGTAGTCAATACCAAGCGCTACAATCTGCGGATCGCCTCCCATCAGCGCAATGATCTTATCGGGAATAAAAATACCCGTAAGCACAAACGGTATCGAAATAATGCAGACAGCGCTTAGCGCATTGAAAAAATATTTCTCTGCGGAAGGCTCTCCCTGCGCCCGCAAAATGGCAAAGCGCGTTGCCGAGCCTACGCCGACCATCGCCCCGATCGCAAAGATAACACTGTAAAACGGCAGTACCAGATTTAACACGGTAATGCCGTCTGCTCCTGCCGCTTTCGCAATAAAAAAGGTATCTACGATAATATAACACGAGGTACCAAGCATTCCGAAAATATTTTGTATGACATACTTAAAAAACTGTCTCGTCGTTGACATCATCATTTTCTCCTCCTTTGCATCCTGATCCAAAAGCCGGCTATCTTTCGATTTTAAAGTCTCCGGTATGCTTCGCCTTAATATCCATAACGATCTTACAGTCCGCCATGTGCTCATAATTAACCTGAAGCTCATAATCTACCATAACATGAATATCATGCTCTGTCTCGGTGATCTCAACACTGCGTGTGTTTGTTCCTACCAAAAGACTTCCGTACGGCGTATAGTAGTGGGTCATACTGTTTTTATCCTTTTCAAACTGCAGGTGCACATTGGTCCCGCCTCTTTTTGTAATATCAAAGCTGCTCTCTGTGATCTTTACCGTATTTTTTACAGCCTCCTCACTGCCCTCCATGATCTCATCAAAAATAACGTAATGCTTTCCGTTCTTCTTATAATAATCACCTGAGGTGATCACCTCGATCGGCTCCCCGTCCGGCTCCTCTGAAAATTGTATTCCGCTGATCGTCACCAATACTTCTTTTGTCATTTCCTCTCCCCCGTCAAATAAATTCTTTCTCTCTTTGCACCCGTGCAAATAGCTGCACCAACTCATATTACCTGTTTTTGTAAGAATACGCAAGTCCATTCTCACAAAAGTTTTATTCTGTCAGCTCGTTTAAAAATGTGAGGTATTTAAACTCCACCTGATAATCATTTGAGGAGAGCACTCTTTGATATTCCTCAGGAGAGAGCACCTCCTTTAGCGCATCCTCGGCATCCTCATAAACAACCTCATAAACACTGCCGGAAAAGCACATATTCGGATACATCACGCACCACCAGTTACGCCCTGCACCCTCGCCGATCACAACCTCCAAAGCACGGTAGCTGCCCGCCGGAAACGTATATGCTCCATACGTTTTAACCGGAAATGACGTGTCGGTGAGAAATGCCTGTGCCTCGTACGAATACCCCTCCGACCGGATGACCTCCTCCGCCGTCTCTATGATCTCTCCCAGCTCCTGACCTACGATCTCCTCACACGCCTCCTTACTTTCGGCATTTTTCAAAAGCTCCTGCATTCTGCCTCCGACCGCGTCCCGCACCTTCAGCTTTAATTCCTGATCACACACGCTGTCACTGTTTGCGATCACATGAAACCGCAACACCTTATCCGCAATACTTTTTTGCAGATGCACCCGCTCTCCATACTGTAAGCCCAGAAAAATCACCAAACCTATATGCAACACTGCCAATATGTACCACACTGCTTTTTTTCTATCTTCTCTCATACGCGCTCTCCTTTTCCTGTACAAGAACTATTTCCAATTTTATCCAGTCCTATTCATTCGTTTCGGATAATTTCGGAGAAAACAAGCGCGTGCAGCACAATATGATTCAATATGATTATTCCTATAAACAATGAGCGACACGCTTTGCGAGACACTCTTATGTCAATCAAAAAACCACAGCATGTCAAACGCACACTGTGGTTTTCCCTATCACTTTTTAAAAATATCTGCCTTAGGAAGTTCTTTTCCCAAGCGTTACCTGTATCGTCTGTTCCACATAGCTGCCGTCCGACGCTCTTGCAATGACAACGTCCACCGTATCTCCGGCTCTGTAATACTGCATCCTCTGTGACAGCTCCTGCATGGAGCTTACGCTTCTGCCGTCAAAGGTCGTGATAATATCTCCAACCTGAATGCCCGCCTGCTCTGCCGCAGACCCTGCCGTGACCTGTCTGACAGAAACACCGGTCGGCATTCCGTATGCCTGCGCAACATCAGTCGTGACGTCTACGCCCGCCACACCAAGAAATGCGCTCTCTGCCGGATCGACCTTCTCCTTTGTGATCAAGTCCTCAATGATCGGGCTGGCAGTACTGATCGGTATCGCATAGCCAATGCCCTCCACATCGGTATCGGCGTATTTTACCGAATTGATACCGATGACCTCTCCTGCCGCATTTAGCAGTGCACCGCCGCTGTTTCCCGGATTGATCGCTGCATCTGTCTGGATTAAATCTGCGGTATAATTCGTTTTGCTGCCGGAATCGGAAACCGATACCTTTCGGTTTAAGGCGCTGATGCAGCCCGTCGTTACCGACTGTCCGTAACCAAGCGCATTGCCGATAGCGATCGACGCCTCTCCCACCTTTAAGGAATTAGAATCGCCAAGCGTTGCCACCTTAAGCTTTCCGCGTGTCTCCTCCTTAATACCCGAAATCGGTATCTGGATCACCGCAAGGTCCGTGGAAGGATCTGTACCGCGCACCTCCGCGCTTGCCGTAGAGCTGTCCACAAAGGTGACTGTCAGACTGTTTGCGCCCTCCACCACATGATTATTTGTCACCACATAAAGATACTGGTCATTCTGACTGATAATGATGCCTGAACCAAAGCTTGGCACCTCATAGGACTGTCTGCCCCAAAGGCTCTGATACTCGGCGATGCTTAAATTCGTGATCGCCACGATCGAAGGCATTACCTCCTCCACAATATCCGAAACATCTGTCGCCACATAATTGGACGATGTCGAGGTCGACTTCACGCCGTTCGTATCAGACTGACTTAAGACGCCGCCGGAGGTATCTACCGTCTTGCCCTCATCCTTAAAGATCGCTCCCGACGCCAGATGTACACCCTCGATCACCGTACCTGCCACAAGACCAAATACTAACGCAAGCGCGGCGCATTTTGCAAGCTTTGTGCCAAAGCCTCCGGGATTTCTTGGTTTCTTCGGCTTCTTTCCGCTATTTTGCGGCGCGCCCGCCGTCTGATAAAAATGCTCCTGATAGGCGCCTGATGTATTCTGATAACCATTTGCCGTATAAGCTCCTGTATTCGTTCCGTTTCCGTTATTCCCATTCCCTCCCGTATAGCCCTGGTTATACGAATAAAAGGAATCGGAGGACTGTCCGTTATTCTGGTTTTGATTTTGATTCTGATAATGATTCTGATCCATGACGTTTCCCCTTTCCTCCACAAGTCTTTGTTCTCCTTGTGATATGGTAAAGTCTATCGTTTAATTGTGTTTGAATTGTGACAAAAATATCAAAATTCTATGATTTCTAAAAATCATCCTTAGAGCACCGCAAGAAAAGTGGGAAGCTGACAAACGAAATTTAATACGCCAAAGCCCGCACAGACGGCATAAAGAATATTTCTCCTTCTCTCCTCCTTTAGCCCGAACGCAAGGCAGAGGATTACAAACAAATACAAAAGATCGGTCAGATAATAAACCCGCGCGCCGGACGCATACATCGTCGGCGAAAAAAACATAATCGCCTCGCTCGCGATCCCCGCCAGATAGGCAAGCAGCAGCGTAATCTGACAGCCTGACACCCTCTGAAGAAAGAAAAACGTATAGACAAGCGCCGCACACCACCAGACAAGCGCCGCAAGCTGCATTCCCGTAAAACGTGAAAGTGCGGGCACTTCCGTGACGCACTGCGTAATATCAATATACTGCATACCCAAATTGGAGAATGCCGTAATTCCGACATACGGGAGCAGCGCAACAGCCGTAAAAATCCCTGCGCCAACAATCATCCAACAGTCCGTGAGGCTTTTCTTTTCCTTTTGCAGAAGCAAGAAAATTCCGGCAATCCAGATCCCACATAAAAACAGCTTATTTTCATTGGCAAAGGATGAGATCATCCAGTGCAGCGTGAGAAACAAATGCTCTCCGAGCTTGAGCGTCTCATACTGCGGCATCCAGTTTACGATCTCTGCCGCAACACGCACGTCATTTCCGGGAGCAGCAAACAACACTGCAAACGAAAGCATTGTGACGGCAGTCTGCACAAGCAGCAGCGGATGCACACTGCGCCATTTACAGATTCCGTAAATCACCCCCAACAGCTCAAATACGAGGAGTACCGCCCCCATCTGCTCAATCGACATAGAAGCGACCGCCGCACAGGGAATCGCATAGAGAAACCTCCAGAGGGAGCACCCCTCCATACGCATGTCCCATCGACCACCGCCTGCTTCTTTCGCCAGTCTCTCGGCAAACACATATTCCGCAAATGTGGTGAGCGCCCATATCCCGCAGGTAAACGACCATGTATAAAAGATGGAGCCGTTGACCCACACAGCCGCATAACCGACCGTCTGCACATCCATCAAAAAATAACCGGACACCACAGCGATCGCCGCCAAAAGTCCGGTCTGCCTTCTGCCGCTGTCCGCTCCCATACATGCCGGCTGCCGACACTTCCAGTCCTGAAACGTTCCCTGCGGAACTCTTGCTGCCGTCACCGCCAGAGAGAGAATCCCAAGCGGAAGAAGCGTGAGCATCAGGGCGTTCACAAGTCTCCAAAACGGCAGTCCCAAATGAAAAGCGATATACACCATCGCCTCCCCCGCAAGCCTCCCGACCCACGTCTCATATCGCCAGCCCAAATACTCCAAAAATCCCATTTTGTGCGTATATTCATAAAAATAAGCATCATCCCCGTCAGAATAACCGACGAAACCAAGAATCAGAAATGCCGCCGCAAATACCAGCGCCCAAAAGACATAAACATGTCTGTCTGCCTTTTTTCTCATGCAACCTACTCCACTTTCTTCCCCAAATTCGCTTACCGCCAGAGCTTCTTCCAGTAATTCCGATTCATCGTACACCACAGAATCTGCTTTTTTCCAAATCTGCGCCACCGCTTTCCGAAAAAATACCCTGCATATTTTCCTGCGCATTGTACCAAAAGCTTTCCGATCAAATACGGCTTTCCAATCCTGCACAAATACCTTACCGTGCTCTTTACCAGCTTCATCCCCTCCGCCTCCGAGCTGATCTGCTTAAAAATTTCAGGATGCGCCGTCTGCGAGACTGCAAGATCAAAATTACGATGAAACTGCTGCATCACCGAATAATTATGCGAATGGATCACCTGTGCCCCTTCCGCATATGCGACATAGAAGCCCTCCCCCACCGCATGAGCGGCAAAAAACATATCCTCGTTAAAAATAACGGGTTCTTCAAAGCCGCCAAGCGAAAAAAACAACTCCCTACGATATGCCGCACAGACATCCGAACAAAAGAAGGTTTTGATTCCAAGTGTCGGAATATCCTCCCTGCCCTTTAGACAGCTCTTAGCCGGATAATTAAACTCTCTGGTATAGCGCTCGATGATCCCGCAGTCCTTTGCCGGAAGCTGACGCGCATACGCAACCGCCACCGTCTTTCCTTCGTCCCCGGACAACTGCAGCGGCTCTATCAGCCGCTCGATCAAAAATGGATCTGCAGGCACCGCATCCTGTGTCATAAAAATAAGGAACTCCGCATCGGATTCCCTTGCCCCCAGATTGCGCGTGCCGCCGTGGTCAAAGTCCTCCTTCGTCACATGCAGCAAGGTATAGGAAAAAGGAAGCTCCTTCAGACGCTCGCTGATGGCGTACCGCCTGTCTGCCTCCTCCCATAAACTCTGTTCTGTATTTAAAATGATCAGCCTCTGAATAAGAAAGGTCTGCTCCCGCAATCGTTGCAGGAGCAGACAAAAAGTATCATCCGGCCGATACGTCGGAATGATCATATCTACTTTCATTAATAACCATCTCCCTGGTGGAAACCAGTATCATTGATAATCTTCTCACTGTTATTCTTAACGGTATCTGTCGGCACATAAGTCTCATCCTCATACAGGAAGGTATGCAACTGCACAACATTCGACTCAAGATCACACGGCACGACCACGCTTCCCTTAGAACCGATATTCGTTGCATTCTTCTCGAATGGGAATCCCGCCGTCTCACCCAGCTTATAATCAAACACCTTCGCCGCAAGCGCGATCAGGTCTGTATTGTTAAAGCTTGTCTTAATATCTCCAAATACTGCATCGATGAGCTTATTGATCGTCTTAAGGTCCGACTTCTGCGCTTTCTGTACCATCGCCGCAAGAACTGTTCTCTGACGCTCCGCGCGCTTATAGTCATCACCCGCGGTGTAACGGATACGCGCAAAGGCACATGCCTGTACACCGTCCATATTATAAGTTCCTGCACCGGGCAGATATTCGGAATATTCGGAAGGCTTCTTCTTTGTGAGCTTGTTGATCTCATCCATATAGCCCTCCATTAAAACCGCTTCCTCCTCGGTGACTGTAATCTCAACACCGCCTAACAGATCGACGCACTCAACAACCGAATTAAAATCTACCGTCACATAATCGGTGATGTTTAAATCAAGGTTCTTATTGAGCATGGTGATCGCCTGCTCCGGTCCACCCTTTGCATATGCAGCATTGCATTTCTTAAACGTACTGCCGCCAATGTCCAGATAAGTATCACGGAATACCGATACCAGCTTTACCTCGTGCGTCTTATTATTGATGCTCGCGATCATGATAACATCACTGTTTCCTTTGGACAGATTACCGTTTGAACGGTTATCCAGACCAAAGAGTGCGATCGTCGTGTACTTATCCATCAGCTCCTGCGATTCCGATGAAATACCCTCATTGAACTCAAGGGCATCCTGGTCAAAGGAGTGATCCTTCTGGATCTTTGACAACTTTAATACGACAAACAGCACGATTCCAAGAATCAGAAGCGCCAGCACCTCAATCACTACCAGCATGATCTTTCTCTGCTGCTTCTTCTTGCGAAGCGCCGCTCTTTGCTTCTTTGTCAGTGGTCTCTTTTCATTTTCTCTGCTCATGAATTTTCTCCTAATATGCATTTTTATTGATAAACCCTTTGAAAACCGTCAGAAACAAAATCTTGATGTCCAAGCCGACTGTCCAGTTCTCAATGTAGTATAGATCATGCTCAATCCGCTTTCGTATGGAGGTGTCACCCCGGTAGCCGTTGACCTGCGCCCATCCGGTCATCCCCGGACGCACCTGATGCTTGATCATGTAGCGCGGAATCTCCTCCCGGAACTTCTCCACATACTGCGGCCGCTCCGGTCTTGGACCGACCAGACTCATATCGCCCTTTAAGACGTTAAACAACTGTGGAAATTCATCCAGGCTTGTCCGTCGCAGAAAGCCTCCGCATTTTGTGATCCTCGGATCATTCTTCGTCGTCCAGCCCTTCTGCTCCTCCTCCTCCGTCTGCACATACATCGTGCGGAACTTATACATATGAAACGGCTTGTTGTGAAGACCGACCCGCTCCTGCTTAAAGATCAGGGGACCTGTTGACGTTCCCTTGACAAGCGCCGCCGTAAACAGCATGAGCGGTGAAAATAAAATAATACATAAAATAGAACCGACGATGTCCATACACCGTTTCAGCAGTGCGTTAAACGTATTCGTCAGTGGTACATAGCGGATATTAATGACCGGAAGCCCAAGCAGATCCTCCGTATATGGCTTCGTCGGAATGATATTTCCGTAATCGGGAATAAACTTGGTGTGTACGCCCGATTTTTCGCATTCTGCCACAATCTTTTCCAGCTTATAATATTCCTCCAGCCCCAGTGTGATCGCGATCTCATCCAGACTGTTCTGCGGCAGAATATAATTCAGATTGCCGATGCTGCCGATGACCTTTACTCCCTTATAAGAGATACCTCTGGCAATATTGTCATCCAATACCCCGCGGATGTGATAACCCCACTGCGGATTCTGCTGGATTCTGTCTATATACTGCTCCGCAGCTCTTGAATATCCCACAAGCAGTATATGCTTGAGGTTATACCCCTTCCTTCGTATGTCACGCAGAAAACGGCGGATCAAAAGCCGCACGATCTCCTCGTTTACAATGTTGACTATATAAAAATAAAACAACATCTCACGGGAAAAATTCTTAAACTGCGCCTCATACGACTGCAGATTGTAAAGCAGTGTAAACAGGATCAGCAACCCGACCGTATTTGCCATAACGATGTTGGACAGCTCCAGCCGCCTTCCCTGCACGCGCTTTGAGGTGTACAGATTGAACGCGTAATACAGCAAAATGTACCCGGGAACGATCACAATCAGCACGCTCATATAGAACCCAAAGGACAGCGCTCCCAGACCGCTGTCTAAGAAACCGCTTTTAAACTTCAGCCACCACGCAAGCATATAAGATACCGCAACCACCGCCGCATCTATCATCACATGCAGCCTGTTAAAATGCTGCTGATTATCTTTTATCATATTGTTTTCCTCTTATCAGAGTCGTTACCACATGCAACTAATCATACAATAATTTTCTGCAAAGCACAACCGATT
>Garnier_p1__coassemble_778_pt1 | contig 22264 bp, 14 predicted proteins | sample Garnier_p1__metabat2_high_PE_021 | metagenome-assembled genome bin Garnier_p1 | reverse complement strand
ATCTGCAAGACGGACAATCATGCCGGCGGCATATTAGGCGGTATCTCAGACGGCAGCGACATTGTTTTTCGTGCCGCGATAAAACCCACGCCGTCGATTGCCGCAGCGCAGCAGACCGTGACAAAATCCGGTGAAGAAATTTCCGTTCAGGTAAAGGGCAGACACGATCCTGTCATCGTACCGCGCGCTGTCGTAGTCGTGGAGGCGATGGCTGCCATCACGCTTACCGATGCGCTCTTTTCCAATATGTGTGCACGCATGGACGCCGTCTGTGGCTTCTATTGCAAAAAACAATAGAGCTAAAAACCGCTCCGGCAGACACGGTTGACAAATAGTTGGTAGCGTGCAACTGCCCTTTTGCAGTAAAATTGCGGCAGAAAGGATGTGATGAGATGTCATTAAACGAAAATATTAAGGCAAAAAGAACAGCGCTAAAGCTATCACAAGAATATGTCGCGGATCAATTAGGAATCAGCCGGCAGGCTGTCTCAAAATGGGAAACTGGGCAAAGCGAGCCGTCTGCGTCAAATCTCGCAGAGCTGGCAGCTTTATTCGAGATAACTGTCTCGGAGCTGGTCGACCCACAAAATATTGCCAAAAAGCCTGATACACAGGAAAATTGTTCCAAAGAAAAACAAAGAAATGCCAGAATGCATGTCGGACGTGTCGGCGGATATATTTTATTAAATGGCGGATGGGATGGGTACTCCTCCGGCTTATACAGTGATTCCCCCTATTATTGGCTGACGATCGCAGGGGCAGGTCTTGTCTTACTGCTGATCACTTCCATCGATATGAGCAAAAAACAAAAGCTTGAAAAATTACAGGCAGCGATTGGTGCGGTCTTGATTTTTTCCATATTCTTTTTGCCAAAACTTCTTCCGTTTGAGCAAACTGCACTTAACTATTTTCTTGCGGATCTCGTGAGTATTATTTGCCTTGTCCTACTAAACTTGAAATATTGGCGCTATCTATGGAAAAGCTCAACGAGCGGCACGCTCCGCTAGCCACACTTGAAAAAATGGAAGGTGTCGCAACCTTCCATTTTCAAACTCTCCTAAAACCAACGGAAAAGCCCTAACTTCTTTTCCTATGCTGATGCGTAAAGAGATGCTCCGGACAATATTCGTAATTCCCCTCACACTTGGAACAAAAACGAAACTCAAGCGTCGGGTCGTCAAGCTCTGTTCTTCCGCATACCGCGCACTTATGATGCGCGCCTCCTTCATACACAGGCTTCTGTCTCATCTGCGCCTTAAACTGCTGTCTGCGCTTCACCTCATGCGGCGTATAGCGCTTCATATCCCGCGTCGAGAGGAAAAAGATGATGAAGTTTAACAGAGACATCACAATCGCAATGCGGCTTGCCCAATTTCCCTCTAAAAACTGTGCCACTGTTAAAATACCGTAAATAACCGCCATCCACTTCATCTTGACAGGTATGATATACATCAAAAGAATCTGCATGTCGGGATAGGTCACGGCAAACGCAAGAAATATGGATAGATTAATATAGTTGGTGCTAAATCCATAGCCGATGAAAAGCATTGCATTCGATGTGCCTCCGCCAAGCAGATACATCACTCCATATAAAATAAACGCGCCGATCACGGTAAAAATCATCCCGCTGAAAATATAGACGTTGAAGCGGAAGACGCCCCACGTCCGCTCAAGCGCCGTTCCGAGCTGATAATATAAAAGCGCCATGATCAGCAGCGAAAACAAACTTCCGGTCGAAGGCATAAAGACCCATGTCACCAGACGCCACAGTTGTCCATGCAGGATATGGTACGGACTTAGCGTCAGCAGATCGATAAACCCCGGATTGATGCGGAAAAGCACATACCCCAAGGAATACGCTCCGATCAGCCACACCATAAGATTTGGGATGGCATAACGCCCCCATTTTCGTTCCAATTTATTTAACCAGTTCATAAAATACCGTTCTCACCTTTCCGAAAATAAATCATACTTTTTTCAGTATATCTTTCCACAATTTTTTTGTCAATCCACAGCACTTTTCTTCACAAAAAGTTTATATTTGTCTTAGCAATTTATGAATATTTTCCTATCATTTTCACATTGTCATTTGATATATCCTGTCGTATAATGTACAATGGTTTCTTTTTTGTCATATATTAAATAAGAAGTAATGTGCACTACTCAGATCGATAAAGCAAATATCGCACAAAAGGCATCATGGAGGAAATCTATGGAAAATGAGATGTTATATAAGCTTGGGATCGATATTGGCTCGACAACAGTCAAAATCGCAATCCTTGATGAGCAGGATACACTGCTTTTTGCTGATTACAAACGACACTTTGCAAATATTCAGGAGACACTCTCGGATCTCCTTTTGCTGGCTCATGAAAAGCTCGGAGACATCACGGCAGCTCCGGTCATTACCGGCTCCGGCGGCTTAACGCTCGCTGATCACCTGAACGTGCCATTTGTGCAGGAGGTGATCTCTGTTTCTACCGCTCTCTCGCACAATGCTCCGCAAACAGACGTTGCGATCGAGCTTGGCGGCGAGGACGCAAAGATCATCTACTTTGAGGGCGGCAATGTAGACCAGCGCATGAACGGCATCTGTGCCGGAGGCACCGGATCATTTATTGACCAGATGGCGTCTCTGCTTCAGACAGACGCCGCAGGTCTCAACGAATACGCAAAAAATTACAAGGCGATTTATCCGATCGCCGCACGCTGCGGTGTTTTCGCCAAGACAGATATTCAGCCTCTCATCAACGAGGGAGCGACGCGCGAAGATCTGTCCGCGTCGATCTTTCAGGCAGTGGTCAATCAGACGATCAGCGGTCTTGCCTGCGGCAGACCTATCCGCGGACACGTTGCATTCCTGGGCGGTCCTCTGCATTTTCTGTCAGAGCTTAAGGCGGCGTTTATCCGTACGCTTCATCTGGATGATGCGCATGCCATTACACCGGAAAATTCGCATCTGTTCGCCGCGATCGGCTCTGCCTTAAACTGCCGGAACGATCATCAGACGACGCTTTTGACCCTGATCGACCGGCTGCGCAGCGGCATTCAGATGGATTTTGAGGTTGCCCGCCTAAAGCCGCTCTTTTGCGATCAGGCAGACTACGAGGCGTTCCTCGCACGTCACAATGGGCACCATGTAAAAACCGCAGATTTATCCTCCTATCAGGGTGACTGCTATCTCGGCATCGACGCCGGCTCCACAACCACAAAAATTGCGCTCGTTGGCAGCGACGGCTCTCTTTTATATTCCTTTTACAGCAGCAATGACGGCAGCCCCCTTACGACTGCGATCCGCTCGCTAAAAGAAATCTATGCCCTGCTTCCCGAAGGCGCGCAAATTGTGCACTCCTGCTCCACAGGCTACGGGGAATCGCTGCTGAAAGCGGCATTTTTACTGGATGAGGGCGAGGTCGAAACCGTAGCCCACTACTATGCCGCCGCATTTTTTAATCCCGCGGTCGACTGCATTCTCGACATCGGCGGACAGGACATGAAATGCATTAAGATCAAAAATCAGACGGTTGACAGCGTGCAGCTTAACGAGGCGTGCTCCTCCGGCTGCGGCTCTTTTATTGAAACCTTTGCCAAGTCCTTAAACTACACCGTGCAGGACTTCTCTAAGGAAGCGCTGTTTGCAAAAAATCCGATCGATCTTGGCACACGCTGCACCGTATTTATGAATTCCAAGGTCAAACAGGCACAGAAGGAAGGGGCGGCAGTCTCCGACATCTCTGCGGGTCTTGCCTATTCCGTCATAAAAAATGCGCTTTATAAGGTCATCAAGCTTTCTGATCCGCATGAGCTTGGCGAGCACATCGTCGTACAGGGCGGAACCTTTTACAATGACGCAGTCCTCCGCAGCTTTGAAATAATTTCCGGCTGCGAGTGCATACGTCCCGACATCGCGGGGATCATGGGCGCCTTCGGCGCCGCCTTAATTGCCAGAGAGCGCCATGAGGAGGGCTTTCAGACCTCTATGCTTTCCATCGAGGAGATCAGCGCGCTTACATTTGATACGAAGCTGACGCGCTGCAAAATCTGTACCAACCACTGTCTGCTTACCGTCAACCGGTTTTCCGGAAACCGACAGTACATCACCGGAAACCGCTGTGAGCGCGGGCTCGGCAAACAGACGCATACGTCGGAGATCCCCAATCTCTACGAATACAAAAATAAGCGCCTGTTTGATTATCCGCCGCTCTCTGCCGAGGAGGCAGCGCGCGGCTCGGTCGGACTTCCGAGAGTCTTAAATATGTATGAAAATTACCCGTTTTGGGCAGTTTTCTTCCGAAAGCTGGGATTTCGGGTCGTACTCTCGCCGCACTCTACCCGAAAAATTTATGAGCTGGGTATCGACTCGATTCCAAGCGAATCCGAATGCTATCCGGCAAAGCTGACCCACGGACATATCGCATGGCTGATCCATCAAAATGTGGATTTTATTTTTTATCCGTGCATTCCGTATGAGCGCAACGAGTTTCCCGATTCCAACAATCACTATAACTGTCCGATCGTTACCTCGTACGCCGAAAATATAAAAAATAACGTAGACGAGATCACCTCGGGGCAGGTGCGGTTTTTAAATCCGTTTATGTCCTTTGCAAGCGAGGAGACGCTCTCCTCCCAGCTTATCAAAACCTTTTGCACCGCAGACTTTGGATTGACCGAGGAGCAGATTCGCGACGCGGTATCGGAGGGCTGGAAGGAGCTTGCCGTCTTACGCATGGAGCTCTCGAAAAAGGGTGAGGAGACGTTAGCATGGATGACGGCAAATAAAAAACACGGCATTGTACTTGCCGGACGTCCTTATCACGTTGATCCCGAGATCAACCACGGCATCCCGGAGCTTATCACCTCCTACGGTCTTGCCGTGCTCACGGAAGATTCCATCTCCCACCTTAAAAAGGTAGAGCGTCCGCTCATTGTGATGGATCAATGGATGTACCACTCCAGACTGTACGCTGCTGCAAGCTATGTAACGACGCGTGACGACTTGGATATGATCCAGCTTAATTCATTTGGCTGCGGTCTGGATGCCGTGACGACAGACGCCGTCAACGATATTTTGGCAAAATCGGGAAAGCTTTATACCTGCTTAAAAATCGACGAGGTCAATAATTTGGGCGCTGCCCGCATCCGCATCCGTTCTCTGCTCTCAGCGATCCGTGTCCGAGAGAAAAACAGGACGAAACGGGAGGTTCACTCCTCGGATTACCATCGTGTTGTCTTTACCGAGGAAATGCGCAAAAATTATACGATACTCTGCCCGCAGATGTCTCCCATCCACTTTGAGCTTCTGGAGCCTGCGTTCCGCGCTGCCGGCTATAACTTTGTCATTCCAGACATTCCAAGCCGCACAAGCGTTGATGTCGGTCTTAAATATGTCAATAATGATGCATGCTATCCGTCGCTGATCGTCATCGGTCAGCTCATGGCTGCGATCACATCGGGAAACTATGATATGACAAGAACCGCAGTCATTATTTCACAGACGGGAGGCGGCTGCCGTGCCAGCAATTATATCGGCTTTATCCGCCGTGCGTTGGAAAAAGCGGGCTATCCGGACGTTCCCGTGATCTCCTTAAACCTAAACGGTCTGGAATCAAACCCCGGCTTTAAGCTGACGCTCCCGCTGCTCCAGCACGGGCTCTACGCGTTGATCTTCGGCGATATTTTTCTGCGCTGCGTCTACCGCACAAGACCGTACGAGGCAGTTCCCGGAAGCACCAATGCACTTCACGAGAAATGGAAGCAGGAAGTTATCGCCTTTATCAGCCAGAAAAAGACGCTCTCCCACCGCAGATTTCTTAAAATGTGCCGTGCGATCATCCGCGACTTTGACCGGTTGGAGCGCTTGGACATAAAGAAGCCGCGCGTTGGAATTGTCGGAGAGATTTTGGTGAAATTCCATCCGTCTGCCAACAATCATCTCGTTGATCTATTAGAGGAGGAGGGCGCGGAGGCAGTTGTTCCCGACCTGACTGACTTTTTGCTCTACTGCTTCTATAATACAGCCTTTAAAGCAGATCATCTTGGCATGAGCCGGAAGTCAAAACGGGTCGGACGGCTTGGAATCCGCTTCTTTGAGTGGCTGCGGAGCGCCGCCCGCGACGAGTTTACAAAAAGCCGTCACTTTGACGCGCCCGCCCGCATCGACGAGCTGGCAGCCTACGCCAAAGACATCGTTTCGGAGGGAAACCAGACTGGCGAGGGATGGTTTTTAACCGGGGAGATGCTCGAACTGATCCATAACGGCACGCCCAACATCGTCTGCGCGCAGCCGTTTGCCTGTCTGCCGAACCATGTCGTCGGAAAAGGCGTCATCAAGGAGCTGCGCCACCGCTATCCGCAGTCGAATATTGTTGCGATCGACTACGATCCGGGCGCAAGTGAGGTCAATCAGCTCAACCGCATAAAGCTGATGCTTTCAACGGCAAAGAAAAACTTAAAATAGGTAAACAACGAGCGACATGCTTCTCGCTCCACTCTTATGTGAAAAAACGGCTGGCACGTTCAGAGTTCTTCTCCGATCGTGCCAGCCATTCTCATAACAGAAAGTATCTGATTCTATTTTTTTGTACGGAACCGCTGGATCATATTTTCCAATAAGACAGCCTGTCCTGATAATTCCTCCGCCGTCGTCGCGCTCTCCTCGCTGTAAGCGCTGTTTGACTGCACGACGGCAGAAATCTGATCTGCTCCCAATGATATTTGTTCAATGATCACTGCCTGCTCCTTCGATGCCTCCGCGATTTCTGTGATATGGCTGTCGATTCCGCGTGCCTGATCAACCACTTTGGCAAGTGCCTCCTCTGTTTCGCCCATCAGCTCAACGCCACGCTTCACGGAAACTGTCATATCGTTGATCAGCTTGCTGATACCCTTCGCCGCCTCTGCCGATTCTACCGCAAGGTTTCCGACCTCTGTTGCAACGATGGCAAAGCCCCTGCCCGACTCGCCGGCTCTCGCCGCTTCGATCGACGCATTGAGGGATAATAATCTGGTCTGCGTCGCAATCTGATCAATGATATTGATGATATTTTCAATCTCCGTTGACTTTTCTTCAATCTCATGGATTGCCGCAGCCGTCTCATTGACCTTTTCATTTCCGTATACGGCGCCGGACTCTGCCTGTCTGGAAATTGCGCTTGTCTCCCGTGCTCTGTCCGCGCTTGTCTTAAGCTGCTCCAAAATCTCATTGATGGACGCCGTCAGCTCCTCAACGGCGCTCGCCTGCTCCACCGAACCGTTTGCAAGCTCCTGTGAAGTAGACGAAATCTGCTCCGAGGACACCTCCACCTGCTTGGAGGCGGACTGCATCTCCTCCATGATTTCTGAGATCTGCCCCTTCACATGGTCAATGGAATTTCCGATCTCCTCAAAGTCTCCGATATAGGAAACGGCATGCTCCGTCGCAAAATTGCCCTTTGCAAACTCACTGAGCTCCGTGCTGATCCCCATTACATATTTGTGCAGCTCCTCCAGAGAGAAACGGATATTATTGCACATCTCCTGAAATTCATTCTCGGTGTCATAGGTAAACTGATACCCCAACTGTCCCTCCGAGAGTGCGACCAGCGCTTTGTTGACCGCGTCGATCGGCTCCATAATGGAGTCGATGAGTTTTGCAATGATCTTGATACTGCCGATACAGCCCACAATAAAAAGACCGATGCTCAGATAGGTCAGCACCAAACGTCTCGTCTGCCGCTTTCCAAGCTCCTCGTTTAGCGCCTTCGTATATTCCAAGGTAAACGCATCCAGCTCTGTCACAGCTTTTATGATAAGCGGAGAAAACTCCTGCTGATAAAGCGCAAGGGCTTTCTCCTCGTCCGTACCCGCGAGCGTTTCCAGCTCTTTTCGCACCTGTGCGATCTGATCCAACAGGGCGTCGATCTCCGCCAAACGCTCTCCCTTAGAATTCTGCTGAATAAAGTCTATGCTCTCTGCCATTGTCTTTTCATGCGAGCTGTTGTCCCCTTTTAAGGATTTTATGTACTCACTGTCGTCGAGCATCATCATTTCCAGCGTATTCGCCAGCGTTGCTATCAGGTTTCTCTTTACCATTCCGATCTCATTGACCGTAGGAATGGTCGCATCCTGAATCGTATCCAGATTCTTGCCTGACTCTAACAACGAACTTGAACTGATCCCGATCGACAAAAACGCCATACATATAATTCCTGTAAAGGTTACAATTAATCGCTTTTTGATTTTCATAAAAGCCTCCTCCTCTGTATCTGATACGCCTCAGCCTTTCTCCTGCCGCTTTCCTGCGGCTTAAGCTGCCTGAAACATTTGTGTATGATTATCCCTATTATATACAATTTTCGTATGTTTTAAAATATGGAATCTTCCACAAAATGATTTTTTCGTACCATGCTTCCTCTTATTAAATACGACTAACTGTGTCGTCTTACTTTTGAATGACTCTCGGAACAAAAAATATTTGTTATTTTGTAAAAAACAGTCATAGGAAGAATGCCTCTATCATATAATAGATATTAGGAACAAGCCCTGCACGATTTGTTTTACGTTTGAGAAAGAGGTGATTCCCATGTTTTATTTTTTATGAAGGATTCTTTTGCCGCTGAATGATGCCGCAGATGAGACCGTGTGCCAAATAACATTGCCATGCTTATTTTTCACACAGCTATTTGTTTCCGGGCGAAAACAGATAGCTTATATGACAAGGGCAGCCCTGCTCTTTGCATTTTCTCCCTGTGACAGACCGCTCAGAAATGGAGAATTTTATGAAAAAACTGATTACTGCGCTTACTGCTTGCACTTTATGTATGACTGCATTTTCCACAACTGCATTTGCAGAAACGACAGACTCATGGCAAGTGATCGAATGTGTGGACAACCAGATGGCAACCTTTCGGAGTATTCCGGATCTGCCGAACGCAGAGCCAAACTGGGAAGACAGTCATGTGCTCAGCAGAGCGGCTTCCATCAATGTCAACGTCCAGTCTCCGCTTGAAGACTCCTGGCGCAGCCGCTACAGCGACTACTATTATGAGGCGAACAAAGTGGTAGAACGTATTGACGATTATCTGGCGAAGCAGTTTGGTATTGATTTTTACTCCGCTTCACAGCCGAATTGGTCTGCGGGTAATACAAACAACGCAAACAACGCGTTGGAGAATGCAACAAATCAGGTGGGCAAGGGAAACGCGGATCTTATGATCGCCTTCGCCGGACCGGTTGCTGATACAGGAAGCAGCGTTACCTTTGGCGTTGCATACTTAAATCAGCCCTATGCGCTTGTATTTGACCACAGCTATACGCAGAACTGCAAGAGCGCACAGCACGAGGTCGGACATACATACGGACTTGAGCACTGCACAGACAACTGCGTTATGAAACAGGGCTGGGATCAGAACTGGAGCTTATTTGAACATCTTTGCTCTGCGCACAACAGCCAGTGGAGCAGCGCAAAGAATAAATACTAAACAGCTACTGCTGTATCAGATTGTACTAACCGTATCAAGGAGACGCTGCGTCTCCTTGATACGACGTTAAGGAGGACACGGACCATGAAAAAATTAATTATCCCCGCTTTGGCAATTTGCTTGTCACTTGCCGGCTGCTCCAGTACGGGAGCAAGTCAGGATATTCCAAAAAAAGATATTCTGCTCACTGTCAACGGAGAAGCCCTCTATCAGGAGGAATTTGATAAAATTTCTGCCAAATATAAGGAAAAAGGACTGACAGAGGCAGAGATTCTGGAAGGTATGGTGCTTGAGCTTGTGACGCTTGAAAAGGCGGACGATTTTTCCGTTTCCGTCAGTGAGGAGGACGTACAGGCAAGATACGAGGAATTATTAGCCCTCGACCAGTCTCTCTTTCAGGAAAAGGCACTGGAACAGTATGGAAGTGAGGACGCTTTCCTGGAGGCGCTTCATTATAAGCTTGTCTACGAGGAAACTGCCGATCAGATCAAGAGCTCTTTTTCGCAGAGCTTCTCCTTAAATGACGCCGTTTTGCAGGAGCGTACCAAGGATTATGTTTCCCAGTATGCCAAAGCTGATTTTGAGGAAAACGATATGGATGCCGCAGACTTTGAGCAGGAAACCATGCATACCTACACTGACTCACTGCTCTCCTCCCTACAGGAGCTTTATTTTAAGGTCTGGCAATACCAAACGGCGGCAAACAGCGAATTATCCTATGTCAGCTATGACGGAGAGCCCTTATTCCAGAAATCGGACTATGCTCTCTCCCCCGACTCCCTGACCTTAAAAGGCAAAACCTATGACCTAAAGGAGCTCTCCTTAGCGGAGGTTCAGGATCGATTCGGCAACTATTTTTATCTGTCGAACACACTGACTGACTCCTATGGCGCGCTGAACGCAAGCGCCGTCCACATCCCGGAGCAGGACGTGCGCGCGCTTTATGCCACGCTGGGAGACGATAAGCCAGTCACGATACAGATGATCGTCTCTCCGATTCTCTCCCTCTACCATGATTTTAAGGGAAATGGATTTGTAACAAGCACGGAAAACGGTTTGACAACGCTTACCTACCTAGAGCCTGAACTTGGCATTTATTATGAAGTGAGCGCAGCGCGCAACGAAACGGAATTAGAAGCATTTTTCAGGCAGTGTCTTCCTTATCTATCTGCGCAGTCCTCCGATCCGGTATCGCCGGAAGAATTTCAGGCAAAGGTCGAACTAACGGACGGTGTTTTATATTTTAATGACTATACGACTGCGGAGAGCGACATCGCTTATTTCAGCGAATCTGCGCGAACCGAGCAATGGAACACGACGCAGGTTACTGACTATTTGGGCGTTTCCTTCACTCCCTCCTATGTTCCTGCCGGACTGACGCTTTGTGAGACACCTTACTCCGATACGTTTCGCTCGGAGACTGTCAATGATACGATGTACTGGACTGTCGCCTATGAGAATGATTCTCTCGTTTTTGATAACTTCGGTCTCTTTTACAGCGATTCCTTTTCCGAGGAATATAACCCTCTGCGAAAAACGCTGGTGATCGAGGTATCCAAGCACAAGCTGCCGCAGTCGGACGTACTCTATCACTACGATACGACGGAAGCCTCGACGCTTCAGTCAATTCCTCTGACGATCGGCGCATACCAGTCTCCTTACTATGAAGGCGGCGACCAGCCGGCAGGATATGTTCCGTGCTATGTTGCGGAATTTATGGATCAGGATGTGGGGTATCGCGTGAGAAGTGAAAATTTAACGCAACAGGAATTTATTGATGTTTTACACTCCCTGCCCGTTTTTCAGGAGAGCTGATATACTAGCCAGAAACGGAAAGATATGCTAAAATACCTACCACAGACAACAGACGGTCTGTGTATCGCAATGTCCGGAAGTACCCCAAAGCAAGGGCAGAACCTCAAAAAATCGGCTCTGCCCAAAGTAACTAATGACATATCTTATATCAGTTTTTCAGTTTACACAAAACTTGAAACGGTCTCCAGCACAAGCACCTTTACTTGTTACATTATTTATCTGACTATGTGCTACAAACCCTTTTTCACCCCTGGAATGTCTACATCAGCACTCATCATATTTCCCTGATTTCTCAACTTACTATTTGGCAGCTTTCTCGTAGTTCTTGAACTCTATTTGCCAAAGAGTTTTTAGGATTTTTCAGCCCCCCAAAAGCTCCAAGTCCCCATTATCCACACCCGAAACGGCATCCTCTGCCCGCTTTACTCCAATGCCGGCATCCACATTTTGAGCAATCTTCTCTGATGAAACTTCTTCCGCCCTCTCCTGTGCATCTTTCTCTTCAGTTTCCCCTGCCTCCGTAGCTGCTTTTCCAAATAACCTCCCTCCACCTCTTATGATATTATCTAACACCCCTGCGGTCAATGCAGATGCCCCAAAATCAACTGCCATATTGGTAAGCGTAATCTTCTCTCCACGCAGTCCTCTGTCTACAGCCCCCTCCACCACACCGCTCATTCCGATTGCCATGACACTTTTTCCTGATACACATCCTCCAGCTGCCCCCGCAATCGCTCCGATCAATGTGCTTTTTCCTACCTGCTTCGCTGCATCCCCAAACTTTGTCACCTCTCCATCTTTCATATCGGTGATCGCGGTTGAGCCTGTTGCAACAAAAGTTCCGGTTGCTGCCCCCAACAGAAGCCCTGTTAAGATGGTACTTGTTCCCATCGTGGCAATTGCTAATCCTACAAACACAATTCCCACAATAGCCCCGAAAACCAGATTCGTCAGCCAGCCCGTCAGCGCAAACTCCGTCGGGGCATCCTCGAATGCTCTGTACTCCACATGCTCCCAGCCGCAGAGGACTCCCTGCTCCCCTAACATATCAAATTGATACTGCATTACAAGCGAAGTACTTCCCCCTGTGGGTGGGTTTCTCCTCGACACCTTTTCATTGAGACATTCACTTTCTATCTGTATCGGGGAATCCAGACGGATGCTTCCCCCCTCAAGCTCTATCCTTCCCGCCGCGGTTATCTCCAGCCTCCTATGACTTTGCAGCAGCATCATCTTCTCCAGCCGGATCTGAAGACTGTCTGATGCCTCAAAGGAAAGCGTATTTGGATAAAACCGGAGCCGCTTTCCTTCCTTTGAGGTAAAACACCGTCTGGAAGGAGCAGAAAATTCACTATTTTCCTCCCCATTGATTCTTAGGGATACAAAGGCATAAGCCCCATGCTCCGTGAAACATACAACTGCACAAGTACCTATCTCCGGCATGCAATAAAATGCATTTCCCTGTACTGGCGTCCATGGGAAGTTGTATCTGGCAGCTTCCGTTTTGTTTCCATCCATATCCAGCGCTACCTGTACCGTCTCACCCTCTGTGCTTATAATCTTTCCTTTTACTGCCACCCTTCCCATGCCCCCCCGATTCACTACCGGCTGCGCAAAAAATCCCTGCCGGCCGATTTGGTAAGTGTATATCAATTCTCCGTTCCGCAATTCCCCTTTCTGCTCATGTACCATAAACGTACCTCCCCCAAAAGAAACCTTGTTTCCCAGAGGGATATTTTTTCTTTCCTGAAAGCAAAAGCTCTGATAATCCCCCTTGTAACATCCTCCCTGCTTCCCTCCGTTCCTGTAATATTTCTCACTGATCTGCATGCCGTATTGCGGTGTCTCAACCGCTGTGGTATTACTGTCAGACGTTCCAAATGAAAACCTTGGAACAAAAGCCCGGTAATCACTGACGAGGGAAATACCCAGCATACCTGCCAGTCTTTTGATAAACATCCAGTCCGTTTCCCGATACTGAATCAGTGGTTTCCCAATCGGTGTATCTGCTTCCTTGCAAAGCAGCGCCACCGCACCCGGATAATCAGAAAGTACTTCATTTACAATCTGTCCATACGTCGCCTCAACATCCTGGAATGACCGACTTTTTTTCTCATGATCCAGCATTTGTGTGGCACTTACAATCTCAGCTTTTACTGTGATCAGACCATTTACATGATGGACGGATACTGACCTGTAAATACCGGAAAAAATGACCGTTGCAGACGCCCCATCTCTAATCTCACAATATGTTCCGCTTATCTGCATCTGTTCCAGCCTGACGGCATCATCTTCTTGCACATAACCCTCTATAAAGAGCTTAGCATGTTCGTTGGGTCTTGCTGTAAACGAACATGTATTGATTTTTGAAAATGCAATTTCCCCGTACACCTTGATATCATTTGTCGCGATTGTTTCATACATACTGCGCTTTACCAGTAATCCTGCCCTCATCCTGTGAAGCGGATTCTTTTCCTTTCTCCCTGCATCAGCCTGGGATCATCTTTCCTACTGCCCAATATATTGGATCCATTTGATCAAAACCGGTCCTTTCCGTGTTAAAAACCCGGTCTCAAATACTTGACGGTATGAATGCACCCCATAACTCCCATCACATGGGTCAAACACCCCGATTCTGCTATTTCCCAGCGGGAGCAGAACAACAGAATGCGCCGTGCCTGTCATTCCGACAAAGTTTCCAAGTAAAGCAAAGCCGCTGCCGAGTGCACGCTCTATGTCCGGAAAACAGTCCTGCTCCCACAAAGGCATTTCATCATCGTAAAATCCATATTCTACGATGTGTACGGCGGCGTCATTCACCTTTCCGGTCACAACATATCTGAGCGCTCTTGCCTTGGCATCATCATATTCCGGCAGATTTCCATGCCTGTTGCTTATCCCATCTCTGGCGTTCTCCACAATTTTATACTGCCATGCATCCACCGTCACCACTCCCCCAACACAACCGCTGTATAAGGGAAGCACTCCAGTCAGGTCGTCACGCACAATTCCATTGGGATACTGTTCCTCCCATAAGACCGGCGGTCGGATTCCTTTTCTCTTACAAAAATGCAGACCGACAATTTTTGCCGCTGTAGCCCAACACCAGTTTTCATGATTCTGCACCCATGGCTCTGGTTTCTTTTCCCTCATCGGCTTTTCTCCTCGCATAGCATCTAATCTGGGTAGGATAACTGATATCCATCTTCTGTTCTTTTCAGGCGGACAGGCGGTTCCTGTATGAAATTATAGGTGTAAAAGCCTTCCTGTGCCTGCCCTATGATATCTCCTAATATCTGCTGGCGCGGTTCTAAAAAATCCCTGTTCCTCTCATACCAGGCTGCCACACCGGAAAGGACGGCGGATGGCTTCCGGTAACTGCTGTTTCCCTGTCTGTTAACATACTCATAAGTTCCATAGACATCGTTTGTCTCTGGTTTTGGACGCTCGCCACTTACATACCCGGCATTCAAAAACTGTTCCACATCGTTATCGTCCTGCATCGTTCCGTAAACATAGGCGACCGCTTTTTCCTGATCCGCGTTTACCTCGTCTGCCTGCAGGATTTCCTTGATTTTATCCCACTGATATCCGACAATCACCTGGTTATGGGTTTTATCCAGCATGGACGCAATATACGCTTCTGTTCCCTCTGTGATCTCCTCATTTGCCAGCTTATATTCTGACTGATATGGTTGTGAACGCTTTGTTCCATACCTGTCTTGCGAATTTCCAATCGCATGTACCGTTTCTTCCCCAAAGGCTGTATCTTCCTCTCCGCACAGCTCATCATGTATCTCACCATCTTCAGACTCCACATCCTCTGGGTTAAGCGGATATGCCTGTCCAGAATTGTACGGCTCAATTAATCCTCCATGGCTGCACACTAAAAATGACATCGTCGTGACTGTCGGTATTGCCATTGTCTCCAAACCTTCATCCGTTTCCATTTCCCTTGCCGCCTCACTGTCTTTGTTGTCAATAATGCTTGTCTTCGCATAACTATGCTGCCATGACTGCAGCATGCTTCCATTCACCTCCATAAAGGCAATCTTGGGACGGCATTTATGTCCGATGTCAAATCCCCATGGTCTGTCGCCTGTGGGATTTCCATCTGCATCCCGCTTCCAGTCCTTCTGATAGGTTACATGTTCCGTAGGCGGTGGGAAAGCTGCTTTACAGACGCCAAAACATGTGATATTCTTCCCATCTCCCGTCTCACAATTCAGGCTGTGAATCAGCGGATGCTCTCCCACATAGACCCCATGGCACTTCTCAAGATTAAGCTGCCTTGCGTGCGTTCCGCAGCTACACTTTAATAACGCACCACGCACAAGATATTCTAATTTCCGGCTCTGCGTATGTGTCTTTAGGTATTCTACTATCTGCTGTTCGTTCTCATAATCATGTTCTTCTATATCCTTTTTAAATTTATTTTCTTTTATTTTTGTGTCAATAAAGCTACATATCCGATCCAATATCTCTATATTGATGCCGTTAAGCCATTTATCAATGTTCATGGCATAGGCATTGACGCCATAGTCAAAAAGTGTCACCTTCCCCGCTTTAAAATTTCCATCATCATCCAGATTTCTCGAAAGGGATTCCAGTACGTGTCCATGCAAAACATCCCAATGTTCTGCGTCTATAAACTGTGTAAATTTATCTTCATCGTGAAACAGAGTTCCTACTAATGTCCATGCATAATGGTTTAATACACCATTTTCACTTAATTTGTTTATTTCCTCTCCATGTAATTTATAATCCTCCTTAGTAAATCCCGGACCATCCAGATTGTATGCCCCCTTTAATTTGTCTCCATAGATCCTTTCTCCTGTCAATGCTGCGTGAAATGAAAGGTTTCCCCCCAGAGAATGTCCAACCGTATAAAACGATTCATACTCACTCCCATAATTCTCATATATGTATTTCATGTAATTCTCTGCAGAACTTTTCTGTTTCGTCGTAGCTATAAAAGGAAGCGCAGCATTCGCACCTACCCAATCTGCCAGAATCTGCCCCTCCGAAAACTCACTTCCTCGAAAGCCCACCACCGCCTCCCCTGTGTCTGTCTCTAGCAGGCAGCCGACAAAGCCTGTTGTTTTATTTTCGTTGCGCGCATCCAACAGCTTCCAGTCTTTGAGAACCTCGCCACCTTTGACTGCGTTAAGCATATTTATGGTTTCCTGCTGGTTGATACTTAAGTTTTGGCTTGCGATAAACTCCTCAATGTCTATATTATCATCTACTTCCTTTGGATCAACGCCCATAGCCACACATGCGTATTCCTTATAGTTATGGTCTACCCACTGCTGCATCGTCGGCGGCTGACCCTTATTTTCATCTACAAGATCTTGATACTTCTCTCCCTCTACATCGACATCGAAATATGCCAGCTTTGCCGCATATAACTGCTCTTTGTCTGTCAGTCCCATCTCGAATACCCCCTATCCCTTTTAAGGTTTTTTTCTCTTGAATTCTTCTATGAGTCCTTCTTTGGTGAGATCTAATTCCTTACCCCACCCTATGAGGTTGATTCTTTCAGTTCTGGAAGCATCCTCCAATAAAAGACGAACTCCATAATACCCCTTATTTTTGAACTGCACTCCTTTACGATCAGGCGACATTAATTCTTGCAAAACGCCCGCTAACTGCTCTGCTATCTTTTCTCTCGCGCTTTCAATATCCTCTACCTGAACATCTATATCTGCCTTTGTTACATATGGTCCCTCCTCGTGCCTTCCCTTACGAAACAAATAATCAGCAGAATATCTCACCTCATAATCCCAGCCTTCTCTGTCCAAGCAGTCAAGAATTGCTTCCCTAAGAATTACATGCTTATAGGTACTCTCCAGCCTTGAAGCATATTCTGGAAGGATGGAACCTCCCGGAGCACTGTTGTATGCAAGATACATCACACCGAATATCAATTCCGGATTACTTACCGGACATACCTGGTAACCTTCTATCTCATAATATACCGAACCTATTGGCAGCTCCTCTTGTTTTATCACTTGGAATTCCTCTCCATACCACTTCTTCAGGTAACCCTCTACCTCACTGGCCGTTGGCGGTTCCTCCGTTAACCAGCAGCCTGCCAGCAGAAGAATCAGTCCCAGCAGAACCATTCCTATTGCCACGCGCTCGATACACTTGATCTTTCTATCACACATCTTCATCTCCCTAAATCCTTTCTTTATATGCCAGCTTTGCCGCATATAACTGCTCTTTGTCTGTCAGTCCCATCTCGAATACCCCCTATCCCTTTTAAGGTTTTTTTCTCTTGAATTCTTCTATGAGTCCTTCTTTGGTGAGATCTAATTCCTTACCCCACCCTATGAGGTTGATTCTTTCAGTTCTGGAAGCATCCTCCAATAAAAGACGAACTCCATAATACCCCTTATTTTTGAACTGCACTCCTTTACGATCAGGCGACATTAATTCTTGCAAAACGCCCGCTAACTGCTCTGCTATCTTTTCTCTCGCGCTTTCAATATCCTCTACCTGAACATCTATATCTGCCTTTGTTACATATGGTCCCTCCTCGTGCCTTCCCTTACGAAACAAATAATCAGCAGAATATCTCACCTCATAATCCCAGCCTTCTCTGTCCAAGCAGTCAAGAATTGCTTCCCTAAGAATTACATGCTTATAGGTACTCTCCAGCCTTGAAGCATATTCTGGAAGGATGGAACCTCCCGGAGCACTGTTGTATGCAAGATACATCACACCGAATATCAATTCCGGATTACTTACCGGACATACCTGGTAACCTTCTATCTCATAATATACCGAACCTATTGGCAGCTCCTCTTGTTTTATCACTTGGAATTCCTCTCCATACCACTTCTTCAGGTAACCCTCTACCTCACTGGCCGTTGGCGGTTCCTCCGTTAACCAGCAGCCTGCCAGCAGAAGAATCAGTCCCAGCAGAACCATTCCTATTGCCACGCGCTCGATACACTTGATCTTTCTATCACACATCTTCATCTCCCTAAATCCTTTCTTTGCATATTACAATTCCACACACGCCACCTCTGTCAATGATATCCCCACTGCCCCCCGGCGTAAAAAGCTTTCTGCCACATCCAGACGTACCACATAATAATCATCAAAAACCCCGCCGATCTTAAAAATACTGTGTTCTCCTACTTTGTTCAAATCCAGTACAGCTTTGACAATGCCATAGCAGTTTGGCATTAGCTCACTTTTTTCTGAAAGACACTCTATCTCCTGTAAAATAGGTAAATAATATAGTTTTGATATGCCTCTGGAATAGTCCAGCAGAACCACTTCCTTAAACGGAGTTGTCCGCTCATACAGCCGGATGACATCCCTTAGCTTCTCTGTGACCATAAGCACCGGCATACTGATCAAGTCTGTAAAAACAGTATTTTTTCCCGGTTCTATTTTTAGCACAAACCGATCCTTCATTTTCTGATGTCTCTCCACATGGACATCTCTTTTCTCGAATACTCCGAACCAATTTCTGATAGCCGGAGCAGTGGCATAAATGGGGTCTGCCTTTATTAAAAAATATTTCATTTTACTGCTCCAATCGTCCAATCAATTTCATTTTATCCATATATCCTCCATAAAGCAGTTCCACACTTTTTTCTTTCGCCAGCTCACACAAACCGGATTTTAAGACCGTGTCTTTGAAATATGCCTCCACAAACATCTCCACCAGAAGATAATGGACCATCAAAAGATAGGCTTTCCGCGATTCTTCCGCTTCATCTGCCCGCAGCGCGATCACCTTCGATTTCAGTTCTCTGAGCATGTCCTCCATGTCTTCTTCCGCCTTATCAAACAACATGGGCGGACGCCAGTACACAGCACACGGCTTCGGATCCAAATGCAGTCTCTCATCATAGAGTGAAATCTGAAAATCATAGCTTCGCGTTACGATACTGCTCAGCAAAAACTCGATACAAAGATAACAAATCTCCTTTTCACAGCATTCTGATCCCTGCCTTTGATTTTCTGCAAGAGTATTTAACGCTCCTAACAGTCCTGCCTGCATCTTTGCCCGCAAAATGTCACTCACACCTTCCAACTCTTTTATCCGCACCTGTGCCAATGCACTTATAATTTTTAATGATTCTTCCACAATCTCTTCTTTTCGGCTCATAATTCCCTCTAGTCCAGTCGTACCTGCGCGCCTTTAAATGTCATTTTTTCTTTTAAACCCATTTCTGTGTTCCCCTGCTTAAATATGATTTCATTTGGTGCGGATAATCTGACAACATCCGTACTGCTTTTTATGTCTACCAATGTCTCCGATGCAATACGGATTGCCTTATCGCTGACAATCTTTATGCCTTCACTGTCATCAAGTTCGATTAACATTCCTGCATTGTTCGTGATCCTTATGCAGGAAGGTGTAAATAAAATCTCTTTTCCCTGCCGGTTCATCAGTGATTTAAAGCTTGGATTACTTCTTTTCTCTGCTGCTTTCCCCTGCACATGCACTGCATTGACAACAAAAGCATCCTTTTCATCTTCTGTGGGGAAGAATAACCTGACTGCGTCGGATGCTTCCGGCATAAAGTACCACCCTGTACCGTCCTCTGAGGAATACATCGTGGCGAATGGATAGAACCTTGTTCCGCTCTTTCCCCTGTTCTCATCCTCATCAAGGGTCATGGTTACACAGTCCCTTTTTACCTCCCCTACCTGTCCCTTCAGCGACAGTCCAACCAGATTTTGATTATATGACTTGGGAACCTGCATGGCTCTCTGAGACACGAAAACATAATAATGACACAACTCTCCGCCGACCATTTCAGACTTTACTTCACTGACACACACATTCTTACCATTGAAGCACACCACATCCCCCAAATGATAAATTTCTCGTGATTTATAATGCCAGGCATGCAGATCTGCCTCAAAGACAGACTCCACTCCCTCTCCTCTCAAATGCATGAAATCGCCAACCCGCTTTTCCAGCGTATACGTCTTTGTTCTGATCTCATCGATTGGATTCCGACTTGATACACCAACAAAATAGACGGGGAACCCAAATCTTGTGTCCGGCGTCAGTACTGCGTGGAACCTGCTCGCCATCCGCTTTGCAAACTGCCAGTCAGTCTCTTCATATTGTAAAATCATATGTTCAATTGTCCTGTCTTCCTCCACATTAAAAATTGCCGCGCCTTCGCCATACTCCTCATGGATCGTGTCAAAGATCGCTTTATAGGAAATACCAGACGATTGAAAAGAACGTGTATGTGGGTTTATATCCATCAAGTAACTCCCTGTCGCCAGAGATAAAGTCAACATTCTTTTGTCGTTTTCCACCTCGATTCCACTGCCAAGAAGCACCCCTTCAAACCACTTGTACTCCGTCCCATTTTCATCTATGACAACGATCTCCAGCTTACAGCAATCCTCCAGACTCCAGCTTAAAATCTCATCTTCCTGTCTGCTGGAGATATATCCTGCTACTTTTAGAAACCCATGACTATTTACGCTCTGCGTACCCGACAATGAAATAACTTCAAAATCATCCAACAATGGGATTTTAATTCTCTGTGCTCTCATTCTTACCCCCTCCCGTCTGATTACCAATGGCGATCGTTTTTATCACCTGTGAAACAATCTGCTTCCATTCTTCTCCATCATCAAATTTACAATTAAAACATCCATGTAAAATGATCTCCTCTGACAGCAGCATCAGATACATAAAATTGTAAATCTGATCATCCAGCGCATAGCTCTTATAATCAAACCAGCAAATCGGATAATAAAAATCTGTGACCTCCTGCCCATCTTCAAAGAAGATATTAGACGGATTGATTCTCTGAATAATCATCTTCATTTGTTTTGATGCCAGTGACAGCTGCTTCTCCCCCATCCTTTGGAATACTCTTGTAAAAGTAAAGTTCACGCTGGTATCCAAACTGGTCTTTACCAACGACGGTCTGCTTTCCACCGGATATTTTACCTTTTTTATGGAGTCAGGCATTGTAACAAAATTTATGGGCAATGTAATTGTCACGCCAATCTCTTCCAGATATACCCGTTTAAATTGTATCAGGCTTTCCTTCACATACATCCCCGTTTGAAGATTGTAAAATTCTTTTCGTTTTTCATCCTGCTTTCTCTTTATAATCTCTTCATCTAAGTATTTCATCCATCACACTCTCCCTTTGATTTCCTTAAAATTAAACATAAATTCTTTCGTCCACCTGCATACGCCACTTCCGTTTCACTTGCCGCTTCTCATCCGGCTGTATTCCATTCTTGTCCAACCGGATCACATTTGCCAGTTCCCGGTAAATAGAAACGTTTGAGGTGTCTGGCAGCATTGATGTTTCTAAAGGAAAAGCACTATCACTATCGAAAGACTTATCCGGGAGCGAATGATTTCTTTGACAGCCCTGCCCGCAGCGACGGCAGCCAGAATAGGTGGATTTTATCCTTACCTACTGGCATGTAGATTGTGGCAGATCTAAATCACTGAACGCCTTTACTGAACATTATCAGAGCGGTGCAAACGCAGGAGATATAACTTCATTGCAGATATAGCTGAGAAAATTTATCGTCTTACTTCTGACCTGATTGCCGTATTCCCAAAGGATGAGAACACCAAAAATTTACAGCAAATTAAATGTAACATAGACAAGCAATTCATCATTTATCAGAATATCCACAATCATAGTTTATATTAATGTTTCACAACTGTCAATCACTGCACTGGTTCTAATTTAGTTATTATTAATTATGTAAGCGCTCAATAAGTGAGCGCCTTTATCAGTTACAATCCCTTGGGTATAATGAGACTAATTAGATTTAGACTTTTTAGACTTTTTAGACTTTTTCGATTCAAACCAGAACCTAAACAGAGGGGCTTTACGGATCAGGTATCTGTTGCAAAATCTGAATTCCGTATCAAACGTAAGCGTTGTATGAATATTCAAAAACGCTTTACCATCCATACAAACACAAGAAACTGTTCAGATTTTTTCTTTCCAGTAAATGTG